>Ga0207733_100085_pt1 | contig 97491 bp, 86 predicted proteins | sample A23P3SouthBayCA_FD_187735 | JGI IMG/M metagenome (GOLD analysis project Ga0207733, IMG submission 187735) | Aerobic enrichment media microbial communities from Eden Landing Ponds, California, USA - A23 P3 (SPAdes) | ecosystem: Environmental > Aquatic > Marine > Unclassified | place: Emeryville...
GAGGTGCGCTGAGAGTCCTCGGACATGATGATGAGGGGCTGGTTACCCATCTGCTGAGCCATAGTCACCTGAAGGATTGATTGTGATTCTATATAAATGTTTCGGTCAGAAGCGCGAGAGGGCCGCAGGCGACACGTGCTGTGCATTGTCACACTCTCCCACAGAAGGGTTTAAATGACGTGAGTCGCGGGTGGTGGGGTCGGATCCACCGGTTTCGGGCTGAGTCGTGGAGGTCCCAATGCGACTGGCTCAGGATAGGTTCGGCACGGCTGGCTCGAGATAGGTTCGACGCGACTGGCTCAAGCAGGCTGTCCGCGACGCATTTGCTCACGGCGGTCAGTGCTGGTCGTCGCCGACCGCTCTCTCTGTCAGCCCGCCCATCCCCCGGCCACGTCGTCGGTGACGCGGTCGCGCCACAGCTCGAACGTCTCCTCGCAGTCGGGGTTGTCGTCGATGTGGTCGACGAACCCCGCGCCGGGCGAGGCGAGGTGGTCGCCACAGAACGGACACCGCTCGGGGTCGCTCCATGTTGCCGTCGTTGCCATGTTGAATACGACCATCGAACAGCCACTTCAACGTTTCCGGAAAACAACTAGGATGTGTACTACGTGTTAATATGCCACGACCGAAACACCGCCGGCGCTGCCGGCCCCACTATTCTCAATTCTGCTTTTTTCGCCGTTTTGAACCACTCTCTGTCATATATCGCTTGTTCACTGTCTGACCCCACGGCGCTCGTACTCGCACGCCACTTCGCCCGTCGTGTGGCCGAGTATCGGCCACGCCCACGGTTTCCGTTCGTTTCGTGCCGCCGGTCCGCTCCTGAATGAGATCCTAATATTCTGCATCGAATATAATAGGTACGGTTACTCCGGCCGGGCGGATGGAACCAGCTACTGGCAACGAAACACGATACGAGCGCGGCGGTGTACGGCTGTCCGGACTGTGGCGGGTCGATCGAGTTCGAGACGGGGTCGTGGCAGTGTCCCGACTGTGCGTCCGCGCCGCGGCACGGTGCAGACTGAGCGACTCACGAATCGAGCCCCGAAACACCATCCGGCGAGACCGATGGAACCGCTCGCGGTCGGTGTCCAGTCGGCCACGAAACGGAGCTTTTTGATGGTCACGGACGACCCACGAGTATGTTCGGAACCAGCGGCATCCGAGGACGGGTCGGGGAGGAGGTCACGGCCGAGCTGGCGCTTTCGCTCGGGCGCGCCGTCGGCGTCGACGCCGACAGGGTCGTCGTCGGACGGGACGCCCGCGAGAGCGGCCGCCTGCTCGCCGACGCGCTGACCGCCGGCCTCCGCGAGTCGGGGACCGATGTCGTTGACTTCGGGTTCGCCGCGACGCCGACAGTCGCCCGGAGCGTCGCCGCGGAGAGCGCTGACGCCGGCGCCGTCGTCACCGCCTCGCACAACCCGTCCGAGGACAACGGGATCAAGCTCTGGCAGCCCTCCGGCCAGGCGTTCGACAGCGCGCTCCAGGACACTATCAGCACGCGCGTTCGCGAGAGGACCGTCGACCTCCAGCCCTGGGACGCGCTCGGTGCCCGCGAGCGCCGGGACACCGCGGAGGGGCCTACCGACGCGTACGGGCGACACCTCGCCGCGCTGGTCGACGCCGTCGACCTCGCCGAGTCGCTTTCGGTCGTCGTCGACCTGGGGAACGGCGCCGGTGCGATTACCGTCGACGCCCTCCAGGAACTGGGCTGTCACGTCGAGACGCTGAACGCCCAGCCCGACGGTTCGTTCCCGGGGCGGCCGAGCGAGCCGACGCCCGAGAACTGCGAGACGCTGGCGGCGACGGTCGCGGCGACCGACGCGGACGTCGGGATCGCCCACGACGGCGACGCCGACCGGATGCGCGCCGTCGCGGCCGACGGTACCTATCTCTCCGGCGACGTGACCCTCGCCTTACTGGCGCGGGCGACCGCGAACGAGGGCGACAGCGTCGCCGCGCCGGTCGACACCAGCCTCGCGGTCGACGACCACCTCGCGGCCGCCGGGGTCGACCTCGTGCGGACGAAAGTCGGCGATGTCTACGTGGCCGAGCGGGCGAGCGAGCCCGGCGTCGCCTTCGGCGGCGAGCCCAGCGGCGCGTGGATCTGGCCCGCGGAGACGCTGTGTCCCGACGGCCCGCTCGCGGCCTGCAAGACCGTCGCCCTCGCCAGCGAGCGACCCCTCGCCGACCGCCTCGCCGACATCGAAACGTACCCGATCCGCCGCGGGAGCGTCGAAACCGCCCACAAGAGCCAGGTAATGGAGCGCGTTCGCGAGCGGGTCACCGACGCCTACGACGACGTGACGACACTCGACGGCGTTCGCGTGAGTCTGGGCGACGCGTGGTTTCTCCTGCGGGCCAGCGGCACCCAGCCAATCGTCCGGATTACCGCCGAAGCCCGCGATGAAGAGCGTACCGAGGCCGTCTTCGCGGAAGCGCGCGAGCACCTCGACGCGGCCATTGACGCGGTCGACGCGGCGTGAGAGCGGTCCCGCTCACGGGTCGACGGCGGCAGGGCTGGCGAGCGAGCAGACAGGAGAGGCGGCCGGCGGCGTCGAACTCCCCCAGGAGCCGGGCGTCGGTGCCGGACCCACCGGGTCGTCTCCCCCCGAGAGTTCGTAGGCGATGCAGGGACCGGCGGCGCGTCACCCGCGGCGGGTCGAGCGCGCCTCGCGGACGTCGGCGCCGTCGCGGATCTTGTCCTCGCACTGTGGACAGACTCGCGGCGACTCGACCCCGTTCGGCGTGAACACCCGTGCGTAGTCCGCTGTGACGAAGGCACCGCAGTTCTGGCATTCCGGCATACGTCCGGATCCTTCGAGTACTATCCCTTAATGGTTGATGATTTGGTAGTAGCCCGCACAGTCCGGCAGACGGTGGGCTCTCGGGCTCTCCGAGCGGATCTGTCCGGTCTGACGGTCGCGGGCCGCTGATACCCCGACTGTCCGAGAGCGGTACGGTTATTACTTGAGACGGCACAAAACCGACAACTCGAACTCACGCAGGTCTCCCTCATGGTGAACGTCTCACTCCCCCCACGTACGCGCGCCAATGTGATCCGACTCGCCGTGCTCGGCCTCGTGATCGCGTTACTGATTCCGACGGTCGTCTCCGCGTTCACGCACACGCCGGTCGGGGTCCAGCCGGGCACGATCGAGGAACGCCCGGATGGCGAGACGCTCATCTCCGCACAGGGGTTCGAAGAGCGGACGGCCGCCTCGTCCCAGAAGGTGACGCGCGTGGTCTCGGTGAGCCCCGGTGGACTCCCGCAGTGGGAGTTCCGGCGGTCGAGCGGCGTCCGGTACTTCTACGACATCGACCCGCTGTCGAACGGTGACGTGCTCATATCGGCCGGGCACCCGAACTCCAGTTTCATCCGGTACGACCCGAACGCCGGCGAGCGAGTGTGGACCGAGCGACTGGGAACCGACGACACCCACGACGTGGACCTGATCAACGGCGACGAACTGCTCGTCGCGGACATGCGCAACTACAACGCCTCGGCCGACCGGAACGACGACCGGGTCTTCGTCTACAACCGCACCCGCGACGAGATCGTCTGGGAGTTCCGCTTCGAGCGCCTCTACAACGAGAGCGACGGCGGCGACTACACCGACGACTGGACCCACGTCAACGACATCGACAAGATCGGCGAGGGACTGTACATGGCCTCGCCGCGCAACATGGACCAGGTCGTGGTGATAAACCGCACGACCAAAGAAGTCGAGATGCGCCTGGGCAGCGACGACGACTTCGACGTGATGCACGAGCAGCACAACCCCCAGTACTTCGAGGGGCCGGACGGCACGCCGACGATCCTCGTCGCCGATAGCGAGAACGACCGCGTCGTCGAGTACGCCCGTCTCAACGGCACCTGGGAGCGCACCTGGACGCTCGGCACCGGCGGGAAGCTCAACTGGCCCCGCGACGCCGACCGCCTGCCCAACGGCAACACGCTCGTCGTCGACTCGCTGAACCATCGCGCCATCGAGGTCACCCCCGAGGGAGAGGTCGTCTGGGAAGAGTACGTCTCCTGGGGCACCTACGACGCCGAACGGATCGCGCTCGGTGAAGAACCAGGTGGCCCCACCATCCGCCAGCAGGGCGCGACCGGGGCCTACGAGGTCACCGGGAGTGCCCAGCTCACGGCCGGTGCGAGCGACCGCCCGACGTTCGCGGACGTGCTCTCGGACGTGTTCGCCGGGACCCCCATTTCCGCGGAGGTCGACTGGGTCGCGACTCGGTGGTCGCACATCATCCCGTGGATCCGGCCGGTCTGGATGTCACCCTGGGCGTTCGTCTCTGCGGCGACGGCCGTCCTGGTCCTGCTGGGCTGGGGCGGCGCGGAACTCGTGCTCCGCCGGCGCCGGGTCGCAGACCGGGTCCGGTCGCTCCACCCGCGACTGCGGCGCGGGGTCGGATCGGGCGACGACACTGCCAGCGGCGGGGCGGACGCGGACAGCAGTGCCGGCGACGCTCCGGCAGTCGAGTCGGACGACGCCGACGACTGATACGGTCGGTTGTAACTCATTTCCGGGTCTCGCCGGACCGCCCGGCGAAATACCGGTAAATCGTTACAGCCGACCGTATGACCGGCGACACGGCCAGCGGCCACGGGCAGTGTCGTGGCCGGGTCGCGCCGCTGCCGAGACTTCTCCAGCCCAACGGCGGGGTCAGCGCTCAGAACTCGCTGGTGACGGTCCCGTCCTCGTCGAGGTCGACGACGCCGTCGAACAGGTCGGCGAAGCCGTCGCGCGTCTCCGCGTCGTGGACGCCTTTCGCGAGGTGGAACAGGCCGACTGCGTCGTGTTCGTCGAGCAGGTCGAGGATGGCCTCGACGGCCTGGCTCGCGCGCTCGACGTCGGTGTAGTAGATCATCTCGGTGACCGAGTCGAGACTGACGCGGCGGTTCCCCTCGGTGGATTCGAGGAAGACGCGGATCTCGTCGACGATGCCGCTGAGGTCGTCGGGCGCGGAGACGTAGCGGACGTTCTCGGACTGGCGGCGGGTGTACCCCCGGTCGACCGAGAGCGCGTCGAGGATGGTCGCTTTGGACTCGTCGACCTCGTAGTGTTCGAGTTTCTGTCGGACCTCGCGAGCGGTCGTCCGGGTCGAGACGACGAGCATCTTGTCGGTGTCAGTGCTCAGGAAGTCAGTGTCGATCCGGTCAGTTTCGCCGGTGCTCGGGTGCAACAAGAGAATTCCGGTCCCCCCGGGGACCGTCTCCGGCGTCGTGTCGATGGCGAGGCGATAATCCATACCCGACGAGGGGGCCGGAGTCGCCTTAACTGTTTTCAGGCGCGAAGTCCCCTTCGTGTAGGAGCAACGCGGGGGGTGAAGCGACCGAGTAGCGGAAACGAGAGCGGAGCTCTCGTTCGCACATCAGAACGCTTCGCGTTCTCGGGACGCAGTAGGGAGGGGATACAGCGTCCCCAGAAATCGCAGATTTCTGGTGTGCGAACGAATCGCGCAGCGATTCGTCAACGCCGTCATCGTCTCACAAACACTCGGCGACGACCGGCCCGCCGACTCACGTCAACGATAAACCCTATTTACACAAGTTGTGTAAAGAACAGTGTGGTAACGCGAAAGAACATCTCCATCCGCGACGACCAAGAGGAATGGATTCAGGACAATCACCTGAACCTTTCCTCGTTCGTCCAAGAGAAATTGGACGAACTAATCGAGGAACGAGAGTCATAGATGCACTACAACTACAAGTATCGACTCGACCCGCCGGAAGCCCTCACTGAGACGCTTCTCCACCATGTCGATACTTGTAGACAACTCTATAACCACGTCCTCTACGAACTCAATGAGGCAGACGAGATTCCAGCACGCTACAAGATACAGGGGACACTCCCCGACCTCAAATCGTGGTGGGATGACCTGAACGACGTTCACTCGAAGGTCCTCCAGATGGTTGTCAAGCGCGTCTATGACAACCTCTCCACGCTCAAAACGCAGAAAGAGAACGGACGCGCTGTTGGAATGCTCAAGTGGAAACCGCCTCGGGAGTATCGGTCGCTCACCTACAACCAGTCCGGCTTCGAACTCAAGAATACGAGTGGTCGGCCCACGTTGTGGTTGAGCAAAATCGGTGAGATACCCATCACACTCCACAGAGACATTCCCGAGAATGCGATCATCAAACAGGTCACAGTCAAGCAAGAACCCACAGGTGAGTGGGTCGCCACGTTCGGCATCGACGTAGACGAAGACACGCCCGAGAAACCGGGAAAGCCAGAACGAGTCGTTGGGATTGACGTGGGAATCCTGAAGTACGTACACGATACTGATGGAACCACCGTCGAGTCGCCAGACTTCTCCGACGAGCGCGAACGGTTGGAACGCGCCCAACGGAAACTATCTCGGAAAGAACATAGCTCGAACAATTGGGAACAACAGCGCAGAACGGTTGCCCAACGTCACGCCGACCTGAAACGGAAGCGCCGAGACTTCCTCCACAAGTTGTCGAACTACTACGCCCGAGAATACGACCTTGTGGCTGTCGAGGATTTGGACTCGAAGGGGCTGGTCGAACTCCCTGGGAACTCTCGAAATCGAGCCGGAGCCTCATGGGGGGCGTTCCTCCGAATGCTCGAATACAAATGCGAGCGCGAAGGAACACACTTCGTCGCCGTCAACCCCCGAGGCACGACCAAAGAGTGCGCGTCGTGTGGCATCGAGACGGACAAACCGCTGTGGGTCCGTGAACACTCCTGTCCCGGCTGTGGGTTCGAGGCGGATAGAGATGCGAACGCGGCGTGGAACATTCTTTCTCGCGGTCTCAAGCAGTTAGGAGTGGGACACTCCGAATCAACGTCTGTGGAGACTGCGCTCCCTACGGACACTGATTCAGTGTCTGCAAAGCGCGTCATGGAAGCAGGAAGCCCCACCCTCAAGGAGCGAGCCACTACTGTGGCGAGCGAGTAGGGTGGGGTAGTTCACGAATGCGGGTGTCGGTCGAGTTGGGTCCGAAAGGCGACTGTCGTCCAGTACAGGGAACCGAAGCAGGCCCCGATCATTTACTTATCAGATATTATTAATTGACGGTACCTGAGATACTAACATTCTATTCAGCAGCGGACTCGCATACATATCGAGTGACCGCCCTACTATCACATTTGTCGTCATGTTTTTGCGATTTGCCTACTAACAGGCCACATATGAAACGCCGACGATACCTTTCGCGAGTTGGAGGTGCGATAGCTGTGAGTACCGCCCTGACGGGTTGTTCAGGTAACGGTGGGGGCGATGGAACGAGCACCGAAGGCAGCGGCGGACCGGCCAACGGTAGCGATGGAGAATCGGCCGGAGATGGCGACGAGATGGGTCTGTTCGGCACTGCGGCGAGCACCGGTGGGGAGAAAACACTGATAGACGGGAGCGTCGAGAGCAACGTGCTGTCGGGATTCGAGATAGTGGATCACGTCGGGGTGTTCACAGAGTCAAACGGCAGCGTGATCGTCTCCGCCCGTATCGAGAACGTCGGCTCCGAGACGGTCAGACTGATAGACCGGCACACGCAGAGAACGGTTCTGTACGGTCCCGACGGGGAGGAAGTCGAAGTCATCGGTGCCATGCGGACGGACACCGAGGGCCAAGGAGTCAATGGGCTGCCACCGGGTGAAACAGGCATCATGAATTTCCTCGGACCGAACGGATACGAGCAAGCGGACATCGGCCGGTACGGAATCTTCCTCGACTGTAGCGACGAATCGTCGCGCGAGGACGCTCGGAGCCCGTACTGTCCCGAAGTCTGACACGGTTTTCGCCGTCCGGCCGGGCCGCGAACCGGCGGCCCGCGACCGGATGACGTGGCGGCCCCACCGCCACGCCGTTCCCGCAGGCGCGCGGAGCGCGCCGAGGAAATCCCCCGGCGAAAAAGATGGTCTAGAAGGCAGAGTCAGCGGTGGCGGCGCCGACGACGCTGAAGATGGCGCCGACACAGACCATGCGGGCGGTGACCGCGGCGCGGTACGCGGTCGTCACGTCTCCCTCCACGAAGACGTCGGGCGCGGTCAGCGTGAGCGCGAGGATCGCGACAGAGCCGTAGGCGACGGCGATCAGCGAGAGAAAGCGGACCGGGATCCCGCCGAACACGGCCTCGCGGTCGGGGTCGCGGTCGTCGTCGGCCTCGTAGAGCGCGCCGTAGCCGATGCCGAAGACGACGACCACGGTCACCAGCGCGTGCCACCAGGTCATGTTCTCGGCCAGCGTCCACACCTCCTCGGTGACGACGAAGGGGCCCGCGAGCAGGAAGCCCCCCACGATCTGCTGGGCGGTGTCGGCGATCCTGTACCGGCGCGCCCGAGCCATTGCCCGTCCGTTCCCCCTGCCGCGGCAAAACGCTGGTGGCTCTGGTGTGACTGGGACCGCTACAGCGACCAGTGGTATCGTGCCGGTTCGAACAACTGTCACAGCAACCGCGTACAGCGTGAAAGCCCCCGCTCGCTCGTACCGCCGCGCCTCGCTGCGCTCCTCGCTCGCTGCGCTCACTGCGGTGCTTGCGTCGTCGGGGCGGCGACGAGCGAGCGGCCCCTTTCGTTCCCACCCGGATCGGCTGGCTCAACAGTCTGAACGGGTGGGAATGAAAGGGGCCGGACCCTCCGGGAAGACGGGCGACGTAAGGCGCGAGGCGTCGAAGACGCCTCGGCACGCGCGAACGGGCCTGCGGCCCGTGAGCGGACACCGCAGGGCCGGAGGCCCGAGGAGCGCAACGACCCCCTCGACCGGAGGGTTTGGGGGCTTTCACGCTGTTTGCGGCTACTCTTCCAGCAGTGTATCGGCTGTCGCTCCCACTCTCTTGGCGAACACACCAAACACCGCGCACTGGGACGAACAGAACCACACCTCAAGAGGGGAGCGCGGGGCTTTTGTTCGGGCACCCCACAGAAATCGGTATGGAACTGTTCGCGGTCGAAGGAATTCCCGAGGTCCGCCCCGGCGCCGACGTGGGCGCCATGATCGCCGAACGCGCCGACCTGCGCGAGGGCGACGTGGTCTGTGTCTCCCACTCCATCGTCTCGAAGGCCGAGGGCCGACAGTTCGACCTCGACGACTTCCCGCCCGGCGAGCGCGCCCGCCGGATCGCAGACCGGATCGGCGAGCTGGCCGACGAGGAGAAAGACCCGCGGTTCGCCCAGGCGGTCATCGAGGAGAGCGACGAGTTGCTCACCGAGCAACCGCTCATGCTCGCGGTCACCCGCTTCGGGCACACGACGGTCAACGCGGGCATCGACCGCTCGAACGTCCCCGATTCCGACCTGTTATTGCTCCCCGAAGACCCCACCGCCAGCGCCGAGCGCCTGCACGAGACCCTGGGCGTGCCGGTCGTCGTGACCGACACCTCCGGGCGACCGTTCCGGCAGGGCCAGCGCGGTGTCGCGCTGGGCTGGGCGGGGATGCCCGCGGCGCGGGACTGGCGGGGCGAACACGACCGCGACGGGCGCGAACTCGGCGTGACCGTCGAGGCCGTGGTCGACGAACTCGCCGCCGCCGCGAACCTCCTCACCGGTGAGGGCGACGACGGCCTGCCCGTCGCCGTCGTCCGCGGCTTCGAGTTCGGCGACCACGAGGGCCACGACGGCCTCTATCGCTCCCGCGCGGGCGACTACGTCCGCGACGCGCTCTCGCAGTGGGAGTTCCGCTCCGAGCAGGACGATGCAACGGAGCCGGACGATGCAACGGAGGACGACGAACGATGATCGGTATCGAAATCGCGCCCGAAGAGCCGGTCCCGGAACTGGTCGACCACGCCGAGACGGCGGAGGCGTCGGGGTTCGACGCGGCGCTCGTGACACACCACTACAACAACCGCGACCAGTTCGCGGCGCTGACGGCCATCGCTGGCGCGACCGACGACCTCCTGCTGGGGCCGGGCGTCGCCAACCCCTACGAGACTCACCCCGTGACGCTGGCCTCGCGGATGGCCACCCTCGACGAGTACAGCGGCGGCCGCAGCCTGTTCGGGATCGGCCCCGGTGACCGCTCGACGCTCGCTAGCCTCGGCGTCGAACGCGACTCGCCGCTGCGCCGGGTGCTGGAGTCCTTCGAGGTCGCTCGCGACCTCTGGGCGGGCGAGACGGTCGACCACGACGGCACCGTCGTCGCCAGCGACGCCCGTCTCAACTACGAACCGCCGCAGTCGGACTCGATCCCAGTCTACGTCGGCGCGCAGGGTCCGCACATGACCCGCATGGCCGCCAAACGTGCCGACGGCGTCCTCTACAACGGCGCCCACCCCCGCGACTACGAGTGGGCCAGCGAGCGCGTCGCCGAGGGACTGGCCGAACGGACCGGCGACGACGCCGAAGCGTTCGATTTCGCCGCCTACGCGAGCGTCAGCGTGGCCGAGGACGCCGACGCCGCCCGGGCGGTCGCACGCTACCCGGCCGCGTTCGTCACCGGCGGCGCGCCCGGCCCCGTCCTCGACCGGCACGGGATCGACCGCGAGCGGGCCAGCGAGGTCGGTGCGGCCATCTCACAGGGCGACGTTTCAGGTGCAGCGGACCTCGTCACGGAGCAAATGGTCGACGCGTTCTGCATCGCGGGGACACCCGAAGACGTCGAAGAAGGGATCGGCGAGGTGCTGGAGCATGCGGACAGTTTCATCGCTGCGGCGCCGCTGGGCCCCGATATCGAGCGGGCGATCGAGCTTACGGCGACTGCGATCCGGAACTGTCGACAGTGAAAAGCGAGAAGAAGGCACCGAGCGAGAGATAGCCCAGTGCGGCGGAAGCGCCGCCGACGAACAGCGCGCCGAGGCCGATCAGGAACAGTTGCAGCGCGGCGGTCACCGGGTCGCCCCACTGGATCGCGTCGTTGAACCTGAGCGGTGCGTCGGCGATGCTCTGGGCGAACTCCATAGCCGCGCTCGTGAGGTCAGCCATATCGGGGTCTTTGCGGGGCCCCTACTTCGACGTTTCGTCCCACAGCGACGGGAGTCGCGGCCGGCAGGGGTCGCGACGGCGGGCGGATCACGCTGGGACCGCACTCACACCGAGAGTGCGACTCTCGTCGCCAGGAAGAGCGCAGCCATCCCGAAGACGTCGCCGGCGGTCGTCATCGCCGGGCCGACGAGGTCGTCCGGGTTCATCCCCCGGCGGTAGCCGACGAAGACGACGGCGAGGATCGTCACGGTCAGCGCGAGTCCGGCGAGGACACCGCCGACGAGCGCGATGACGAGCAGTCGCCACAGCGGCGCGACCGGGCGACCGAGAGCCGTCAGGAGCGCGACGGCGAGCACCGCCGCGGCGAGACTCGCGGCGATACCGTTCAGGACGGCGGCGGAGACAGCGTTCCCGACTCGCGGGTCGTAGCTGAACACCGGTTCGATCAGCCCCTGGTGGAGGCCGGTCGAGAGTCGCGATCCCAGCGACCCGTAGACGCTTCCCCGGATAGCGAGAAAAGCGGGAACGAGGACGAGCAACCCGTCGACCGCGGCGAGGTCCCGCTCCATCCCGCCGAGGATCGTCCCGGCGAGCAGGCCGCCGACCGCACTCACCAGCAGTGTCGGTAACACCGCGCGATAGGTGCGGGCCGCGGACTCGCGGATGCTCGTCGCGGGACGGCCGCGCGTCATCTCAGAGCCCGACCTCCACCACGGCGAAGAGGACGACGACCCCGAGGACGTCACAGACGTTCGTGACGACGGGGATGACGACATCGTCCGGGTCGGCCTCGAGTCGGTACGCGCCGTATGCGGTCACGACCGTCACGAGGACCGCCAGAACGGCGAGGAGGACACCGCTCGCGAAGGCGATGCCGACAACGGTCCAAAGCGCCAGCCGCGCGCTGCCGGTGGCTCGGGTGACCGCCCACGCGCCCGCGCCAACGAGCGGGAAGACGGTGACCGCGAGCGCCACTGTGGCGACGGCGTTGCCCACCAGTCGTTCGTCGTCGGGTTCGAACGAGAGGACGCCGAGGTGCAGGGCGGTCGACAGCCGCGCCGACAGGACGCTCCCGAGGTTGCCAGCGGTTCCGATAGTCACCGGCACCAGCACCAGCAATGACGGCGACCGCCGCAGCGTCGCCTCGAACGACCCGAGGGTGACCCCGCCGAGCAGTTCGAGGGCGGTAAGCGCGAGCAGGAGCGGGAACAGGGACCGGGTGATAGACCGGACCGACCAGTTACCCGTCATCGGTCCCGGTCAGGTCGGCGAGGCGCTCGGCGCCCGCTCGCGTCCCCTTCGCGATGAGCGTGTCGCCCGCCCGGAGCGTCGTCTCCGGGGGCGGCGTGAGTATCCAGTCCGTGCCGCTGGGCGTCTCGCCCGCCTCGCGTCGCACCGCGATCACGAGCATACCCGTGTTCGTCCGGATAGCCGCGTCGGCGATACTGACGCCGTCGAGGTCACACCCCGCGGTGACCGCCTCGCTGACCAGCACCTCGTCGGACTCCTCGACGGCCGCCTGGACGACCGGGTGACTCCCCAGTCCGCGGAGGACGCCCTCGCTTATCTCCAGCGCCGCGTCGCTGATGACCTCGGTGCTCGCGGCGATGTGAAGCAGACCGCGGATCGCCACAGGGTCGTCGACCGCCGTGGCCGCCCGGAGTGCCCACGCCTCGAACCGGGATTTGAGCGCGTCCACCTCGACTTCGAGTTCGCTCACCTCCCTCGCCAGGTCCGGGTCGTCGAAGAGGACGCTCCCGTAGGCCAGGTCCACCGCGAGTTCGCTCATGTTTTTCATCAGGACGATAGTCTCGACGGCGCGGTCGAGGTCAGCGACCGGCGACGACGCCGGTGCCGGCCGCTCGATGGCCGCGCCCGTTAGCGCCCGGTGGACGTCGGCGACCCCCTCCTCGGGACCGCGACAGACGAGCACGTCCCCCGACCGGAGTTCCGTCTCCTGGCCCGGGTCGAGGTCCCAGGCGTCGTCGCGGCGGACGGCGAGCACCCGGACGCCCGTCTCGGTCTCCAGGTGTATCCCGCCGAGCGTGCGACCGGCGTAGTCGGAGTCGTCCGCGACCGTCATCCGCGCCAGCGTCTCGACCGCGTCGGGCAGTGAGGCACGGAGCGCGTCGGGCAGCCCCACCTCGTCGAGGACGACTTTCGCCACGTCGCCGGCCGCGTCACTGATCTTTTCGGCGGCACCGACGATGCCGAAGATAGGCGCGAGCTGTTCGGCCTCGCTCGGGTTTCGCCCGGCCATCACGAGGCTCATCTGGGCCTGCAACTGGAGCACGTCCGTCTCAGACTCGAGTTCGAGGACCACCTCGGCCAGGTCCCGGCTCTCGAACAGCACCGAGGAATACGCGAGGTCGATGAGCAACTCCGCGGTGTCTTTCATCTCCCCCAGCACTTCCTTGACGCTGACCGGTTCGTACTCGACGCGCTCGTCCATACGTACCCTTCGACCGGGGACGGCCTTAGTCTCACACGCTCACGGGGCTGGCCGCGTAGTTGGAGGGATCTGCGTCGGTCGCGTGGATGGTGGCTGCGCGTCGTTTGCGTGGATGGTGGCTGCGCGTCGTTCGCGTGGGTCGAGATGGGCAGCCGGTTCCGGCGGCTCAGTCGGTGACTCGCAGCCAGGTTTCTCCGAGTACAAAGTCTTTAACGGACCGGTCGCGTACAGCGGGGCAAATGGTACTCGACGATCTCGGCAGTTCGCTCCGGAGCACGCTCAACGGGCTCCGGGGACAGTCCCGCATCTCCGAGGAGGACGTCGAGGAGGTCGTCAAGGAGATCCAGCGCTCCCTCCTGCAGGCCGACGTCGACGTCGACCTCGTGATGGAGCTGTCGGACAACATCAAGACCCGCGCGCTAGAGGAGGAACCGCCAGCGGGCACGACAGCCCACGACTGGGTCCTCCGGGTGGTCTACGACGAACTCGTCGAACTGGTCGGCGACTCGACCGACCTCCCGCTCGAATCGCAGACGATCATGCTCGCCGGCCTCTACGGGTCGGGGAAAACGACGACGGCGGCGAAGATGGCGTGGTGGTTCTCGAAGAAGGGCCTGCGCCCGGCCGTGATCCAGACGGACACCGACCGCCCCGGCGCCTACGACCAGGCCAAGCAGATGGCCGGGAACGCCGAAGTCGACTTCTACGGCGACCCCGACGCCGACGACCCCGAGACGATCGCCCGCGACGGCCTCGAAGCCACCGCCGACGCCGACGTGCGCATCGTCGACACCGCGGGTCGCGACGGCCTCAACGAGGAGCTCATCGACCAGATCGAGCGCATCGACGGCGTGGCCGAGCCGGACCGCAACCTCCTGGTCATCGACGCCGCGATGGGCCAGTCCGCGAAGGACCAGGCCCAGGAGTTCGAGGAGTCGATCGGCATCGACGGCGTCGTCATCACGAAACTCGACGGGACGGCGAAAGGTGGCGGGGCGCTCGCCGCCGTCAACGAAACGGGGTCCTCTATCGCCTTCCTCGGGACCGGCGAGACCGTCGCCGACATCGAGCGGTTCGAACCGTCGGGGTTCATCTCCCGACTGCTCGGGATGGGCGACCTGAAACAGCTCACCGAGCGCGTCGAGCGGGCGATGGATGAGACGGGCGAGGAGGAAGACGACTGGGAGCCCGAGCAGATGCTGGAGGGGCAGTTCACCCTGAAGGACATGCGCAAGCAGATGGAGACGATGAACAAGATGGGCCCGCTGGACCAGGTGATGGACATGATCCCCGGCATGGGCGGGGGGCTGATGGACCAGTTGCCCGACGACGCGATGGACGTGACCCAGGACCGGCTGCGCGACTTCGAGGTTATTATGGACTCGATGACCGACGAGGAACTGGAGAACCCGCGCGTCGTCGGCAAGTCCCGCACCGAGCGCATCGCTCGCGGGGCCGGCAAACCCGAGGAACGGGTGCGCGAACTCATGGAGCAGTACAACGCCATGGACCGGATGCTCAACCAGTTCCAGGGGATGGGCGACGGCGACATGGAACGGATGATGAAGAAGATGCAACAGGGCGGCGGTGGCGGCATGGGCGGCATGGGCGGTGGCGGCATGGGCGGCGGTGGCGGCCCGTTCGGCGACTGACCGTCCTGTCGGCGGATGTCCGGCAGATGAGGCGTGTCTGACGTAAAATACAAACCCGCAGCGACCGGGAAGACACCTATGGGACTCATGAGCAAGATCCTCGGCGAGTCCGGGGGCACCCGGCAGAAAGAAGACTACGTCGAGATCGAGGCGGGGGACCTCGACGCGACGAGCGTCACCGCGGACACGCAGGTCCGCATCGCCAAGATCGCCGACAAACAGGACGTCATCGACATCAAAGACGCCGTCTACGACGGCGACGTGGTCATCGCGGACATCACGCGCCACACGACCAAAGACCGGACGATGGAACACATCACCGACGACCTGAAGCAGGTCGCGGACGAGGTCGGCGGCGACATCGCACAGAAAGGCGACGACCAGCTCATCATCACGCCACACGGCGTCGCGATCAACCGCGACCCGCTCGGACAGTAACGGGTCGGGGTCACAGTCGCCGAGAACCGGAACTGCCGGAGAGCAGTTACCGACTTCCGGAAAACCGAGGCAGTGACCGCCGCGCGGCGGTCCCGAACAGGGACTGTGGTCCGGCCCTACCCATGGCCACAGTGTCGTTCGGCCCGGATACTTCTGACCGCCTCCGGGCGGGCGTGTGTGCTAGTAGTTGGCGAACGTATTTACGTTTGCCGCGGGTGGCGTGATTCGACAACCCTGCCGGGGGTGAGGTGGTTCGAGAGCGCTTCTCTTGGTCCCAGGGGGTCCACTCACGTCTGTGGAACAGTCCGGAACGTGCGGTCGGTGTGCGCCGAGGAGAGAGGTAGGCGATTTTTATGCCAGTGTCCCCATGTTCGACCCGTACATGCGTTCCGCCCTCACCGCACTGGTCGTCGGACTGGTCGCGCTGTCCGCGGTGGCCGCGCTTCCCGCGGCCGGTGCCGCGCCGGCCGACGACCCCACGACGCACAGGTCCCCGATAGACACCGCTGAGAGCGTCACGAACGCGACTGACGCGACGGTCGACTCGGCCGCGTCGAGCCACGACGCCTGCGAACCGGTCGCGAACGGCACGCAGCGGGACAACCCCGCGAGCGACCGCCTCGGCTGGGAGAACGGCTGCTGGTACGACGACCCGATCGACGTGACGCGTTCGGACGGCCTCAACGACACCGAGCTCGACGCCGTCGTCGGCCGTTCGATGGCCCGCGTCGAGCAGATCCGCGAACTCGAGTTCGAGCAGACGGTCCCGGTCGAGATCGTCTCTCGCGAGTCGTTCCGGGAGTCCCGCGAGAGCGACAGCGAGAACACGACCACGTCGACGGCGAACTACCTCCACCAGAACGTCAAGTGGGAGGCGCTGCTGTCGATCGGCGAGAGCGAGAACGCGCTGTCGACCTTCGAGTCGACCCAGACCGCGACTATCGGTGGCTTCTACAACTTCGCACAGGACCGGATCGTCATCGTCTCGGAGAACACGACTGCGCCGAAGATGGACGAGATCACCCTCTCACAGGAGCTGTTCCACGCCCTCCAGGACCAGAAGCTCCGGGTCTCTTACGACGACCGGTCGACCCGTGAGGGGAACAGCGCCAGCCTCGGGATCGTCGAGGGCGACGGGAACCTCGTCGACCGCTTCTACGGCCAGCAGTGTGACGCGGGATGGGACTGCCTCCTGCCCGAGGAAGGCGGCGGCGGGGGCGGGAGCGACTCGATCAACTACGGCGTCTACCTCACCCAGTTCCAGCCCTACAGCGACGGGCCGAAGTTCGTCCGCCAGATCTACAACGCCGGCGGCTGGGAGGCCGTCAACGCCGTCTACGAGAACCCGCCCATCAGCACCGAGCAGGTCATCCACCCCGAGACGTACCCCGACGAGGGCCCCGCGGAGATCACGTTCACCGACCGCTCGTCGGCCGAGTGGGAGATCCCCGACCTCGGCGAGGGGAGCGTCGACTACGCCCGCTTCGGCCAGGCCGGACTCAGCGCGATGTTCATGCGCCCGGTCTTCGAGAGCGGCGGCGAGGACACTCCTGTCGTCGCCCCGGTCGACTTCTACAACCTCACCGACACCGGGGAGATCAGCGACTTCGACCCGCTGAACTACGCCCTCGAACCGACCGACGGCTGGGGCAACGACCGTCTCTACCCGTACGCGACCGACGAGTCCGCCGACACCAACGAGACGGGCTACGTCTGGAAGACCGTCTGGGACAGTGAGGCCGACGCCGCCGACTTCGTCGAGGGGTACACGACGCTCCTCGAGTACTACGGCGCGCAACCGGTCGACGGCCACGCGGACACCTACCGGATCGCCGACGAGGAGCCCTTCGGCGACGCCTTCTACGTCAACGCCAGCGGGGCGACGGTGACGCTCGTCAACGCGCCGACTGTCGACGCCCTCTCGGCGGTCCGGGCGGGCGCTGCCCCCGAGGTCCAGACGCCGACGCCCACGCCGACGGACGCGCCGACGCCCACGCCGACAGCCAGTCCGACCGACGTACACACGCCGACGGACGCGCCAACGCCAACGGACTCGCCCACCGGTAGCATGACCGACGCACCGACCGAGACCGACGAGAGCGGGCCCGAAACGCCGGGGCCGGGGACCGAGACCAGTTCGGATAGCGGTCCCGGCTTCGGCGTCGCTGCGGCGGTGGTCGCACTCCTGGCGGCCGCCGCACTCGCACGACGCCGGCGGTAACCCGATGGCCAGTCGCCGCTTCGCGCTCGGGTCGCTCGCGCTCGCCGTGCTGGTCGTCCTCGCGGGCTGTAGCGCCGGGCTCGGCGAAGAAGAGGGTCGGATCGCGCCGCCGACCGACCACCAAGACGGCGACCCCGACAGCGACATCGTCGGGTGGGAGGGGGGGTACTGGTACGACGACCCGGTCGTCGTGAACGCGAACGACGGTTACAACGAGAGCGAGCGCGCGGCGCTGGTCAACCGCACGATGGCCCGCGTCGAGCAGATCCGCGGGCTGGAGTTCGAGGAGTCGGTCCCGGTCGACGTGATCAGCCGCGAGCAGTACCGCGCGAACCGCTCGGGTGGGGGCACCAATCCGACGTTCCAGGCCTGGAACGACCAGGTCTGGGAGGGGCTGTTCATCGTCCCCGAGTCCACCGGGAGCTCCGAGAGCTTCGACCAGACGCTCGGTGAGTCAGTGCTGGGCTACTACTCGCCCGGCGAGGACGCTATCGTCATCGTCAGCGACTCGCCGACGCCGCAGATTAGCAACGCGACGCTCGCACACGAACTCGTCCACGCGCTCCAGGACCAGCAGTTCGGCTTCTCCACCCCCGACACGCAGGACCGGCAACTCGCCGACGACAGCGTCGTCGAGGGCGAGGCCAACTTCGTCGAGTCGGTCTACACCGACCGCTGTGGCGACGTGTGGTCGTGTCAGCCCCGCCCCGAATCCGGCTCCGGCGGGGCGGGCGGTGGGGGCGTCAACCGCGGTCTCCTCCTCACCATCCTGACGCCCTACACCGCCGGCCAGGAGTTCGTCGAGTCCGTCTACGACGACCGCGGCTGGACCGGGGTGAGCGACCTCCACGGGGACGAACCTGAGAGCACCGAGCAGGTGATCCACCCCGACCGCTACCCCGACGAACGGCCGGTGAACGTCACTGTCGCCGACCGCTCGTCAGCCGCGTGGGACCGCTTCGACCACGACCCCGTCGGCGACACCGTCGGCGAAGCGTCCATCTACGCCATGTTCGTCGACAACGGCGTGGTCTCGACCGATGACATCTACAGCTACGAGTCCGACCCCTCGGAGGGGTGGGCCGGCGACGCACTCGTCCCCTACACCGACGGCGACGAGAACGACAGCGAGGGGGCCTACGTCTGGAAAACCCGGTGGGACACCGAACGTGACGCCCGCGAGTTCGCCTCGGCGTACCGGGACCTGCTCCGGGAACACGACGCGCGCTCGGAGGAGTCAGGCGTCTTCGTCGTCCCCGAGGACGACCCCTACGGCGACGCCTTCCGCGTCGTCCGGAACGGCCACACTGTCCGCGTAGTCAACGCGCCGACCGTCGACGACCTCGACGCGGTGCACGACCCGGCGTGACCGGACCCGGTGACGGAGTGCCTGCCACGCGGCCACACACCGGTCGGCGAACACATGGTATATAACAGTCCCGCGAGAGCGCCCGGATGCAATGCGATCAGCCCTCCAAATCGCATTGGTGGGAGCCGTGCTGTTGTCGGTCGCCGTGGTCCCCACGACAGCGCTCGCGGCCCCCGCCGATGCCGCTTCGACGCACAGTCTCTCGACTGCTCCGGAGTCGCAGACAGCCTTGCAGTCCCCCGACAACGCGACCGACCGTATCGGCGCGCCGGCCGCAACCGGCCACGACGCGTGCGCGCCGGTCGCCAACGGTTCGGCGCCGCCGGACCCGGCCACCGACCGCCTCGGCTGGGAGGCGGGCTGTTGGTACAACGAATCGCTCGCCGTAACCCCCGAGGACGGGTTCAACGAGACGGAGCTGGCGGCGGCGGTCAACCGAACGCGGGCACGCCTCGAACACCTCCGCGGCCACGAGTTCGAGGACGCGGCCCCCGTCGAGGTCATCTCGCGGGAGGCCTACGCCGACCGCGTCGCCAGCCGCGGGACGCCCGACACCGACATCAGGCAGTTCACGAACACGAAGTGGGAAGCGACCTTCTTCGTCAACGAGTCGACGCCCGCCGTCGAATCCAGGCGGGACACCGCGGTCGCGACGGTCGGCGGGTTCTACTCCTTTGGCAGCGAGAGTATCGTGATCATCTCCGAGAACACCTCCGCGCCGAAGCTCTACGAACCGGTCCTCTCTCAGGAGCTGTACCACGCGCTCCAGGACCGGCAGTTCGGGTTCGGGAACGCCGATTTCTCGACCAGGGAACGTCACAACGCAGTCGACGGTCTCTTCGAGGGTGACGCCAACTTCGTCCAGTACCGCTACCAGCAACGGTGTGACGGGAACTGGAGCTGTTTGATCCCGTCCCCCGAGGCCGAGAACGGGTCGAGCGGAAGCGCCAACACCGGTATCAACCTGGTCGTCAACGTCCCGTACAGCGAGGGGACCGAGTGGGTCAGAGAGCGCTACCGCGACGGTGGCTGGGACGCCATCGACACGCTGTACGAGCGCCCGCCCGTGAGCAGCGAACAGCTCATCCACCCCGAGCGCTACCCCGACGACCAGCCGGTGGACGTGGCCGTCACTGACCGCTCGGGCGAGGCGTGGCAGCGAGTCGGCACCGGCCCGGATGTCGGCTACGAGAGCTTCGGCGAGGGCGGCCTGTTCGCGATGCTGTGGTATCCCTCGCTCGTCGAAACGCTCCGGCTGGACACCGCTATCTCGGTCGCTGTTCCGTTCTCGACGTACTACAACTTCAAACCCGGCACGAGCGAACTCAAGGACATCGGCTGGCGGAACTACTCGACGCCGGCCACCGACGGCTGGAACGGCGACCGCCTCGTCCCGTACGCCAGCGGGTCGAACGTGAGCGAGACGGCCTACGTCTGGCAGACACAGTGGGACACCGAGCGCGACGCACGCGAGTTCCGTGCGGCCTACGGTCGACTGCTCGAGTACCACAACGCGACCGCAGTCGACGGCCACACAGACACGTATCGCATCCCCGAAGAGACGGCGTTCGCCGACGCCTTCTACGTGAACACCAGCGGGTCGACAGTCACCATCGTCAACGCGCCGACTGTCGACCAGCTCGACGACGTGCGCGCTGGCGCTGCGCCCGAGTCGTCGTCCGACAACTCCTCGACCGAGAACGAGTCGACGCCCACGAACGACGCGACAGCGACGGACGACTCGACGCCGACTGAGGAGCCCACCGGGTCCGACGACCAGACCTCGACCGACGATGGGACGCCAGCTGATGACCGGACGCAGACTGACGACCAGACGCCGACGGAGGCAGTGACCGACACCGACGACGACCCGGCCACTGCGACGGACAACCGGACCGACGCCGGCGACGACGGCACCCAGCCGTCGGCGCCCGAGACCGAGACGACGTCCGACGGCGGCCCCGGCTTCGGTGTCGTCGTCGCCCTGGTCGCGGTCGTGGCCGCCGCGCTCGCGGCACGGCGCCGTCGGTAGCGCCCCGACCGGCCACCGCCGACGTTTTTTATTCTGCCACCGGTAGCCGGTGGCATGACTGACAGGTTCGACGTGATCTCGCCCGAGGCGATCCGCGAGGGGCGGGCGACCGACGCATACTTCGACCGCACCGTCGAGACACTGACCCACACCGGCCGCAATCCCCGCGTCGTGGCGGAGGTCACCGCCGACCAGTTCCCCACCGGCGAGTGGAACCTGTTCGCCGGCGTCCGCGACGTCGCCCACCTCTTCGAAGGTCGGAGCGTCGACGTCGACGCCATCAGGGAGGGGCGGCTGTTCGACGGTGGGCCGGTCTGCCGGATCGAGGGGCCCTATCTCGATTTCTGTCGGCTGGAGACTGCCCTCCTGGGATTTCTCTCGCACGCCACCGGCGTCGCGACGAGCGCACTCCGGGCGCGGCACGCCGCACCCGACGCGGAGGTGTTGAGTTTCGGCAGCCGACACGTCCACCCCTCGATCGGCGCGATGGTCGAACGCTCGGCGCTCGTAGGCGGCCTCGACGGCGTCTCGAACGTCGCGGCGGGCGAGGTCATCGGCCACGAGGCCGGCGGGACGATGCCCCACGCGCTGGTCATCTGTTTCGGCCGCGGCGAACAGGAGGCCGCCTGGCGCGCCTTCGACGAGGCCGTCGCGCCCGACGTTCCCCGGGTCGCGCTCTGTGACACCTACAGCGACGAGGTCGACGAGAGCCGCCGCGCCGCTGCGGCTGTCGACGACCTCGATGCCGTCCGCATCGACACCACGGGCTCCCGGCGGGGTGACTTCCGCCACATCTGTCGTGAGGTGCGCTGGTCGCTCGACGCCGCAGGTCACGAGGACGTGGGCGTGTTCGCCAGTGGCGGCCTCGGCCCGGCCGAGTTGCGCGAACTGCGCGACGTGGTCGATGGGTTCGGCGTCGGCAGCTACGTCTCCAACGCCGACCCGATGGACTTCGGGCTGGACATCGTCGCGGTCGACGGTGAACCCGCGGCCAAGCGCGGGAAGCTCACCGGGAAGAAGGCGGTCTACCGGACCGCCGACGGCGGCCACCACGTCGGCCTCGCCGACCGCGCCGGCCCGGACGACGGCGAGGCGCTGCTCGAACCGCTGGTCCGTGACGGCGAAGTCGTGAGAGCGTTCGACCTCGACGCGGCGAGCGAGCGCGCCGCCGCCGACGCCGAGCGGACCGGCTTCGCCGACGAGTGGTTCCGGGGCGAGGCGTAGTCCCGCCCTCCGAGACCCGCTCGTTTCCGACGGCCGTGGGGAAGGCTTATTCGCAGACAGTCGAATCCGCCGTCATGGTCCCCTCGCGTTCGACAGCGCTGACGGCGGCGCTCCTCCTCGTCGGCCTCTCGATGGCCGTCACGCCCCTCCTCGTGCCACCCGATGTCCCGAACGACCGCGTCGAATACGCCGTCGAAGCCGAGTGGGGCGACTACCAGAACCATCCGAACCGCGCCTACGGGAATCTCTCGACCGACGCGCGCGCGCTCTTCGACACGGCGCGGACGCACGAGGGTGGTCGCGTGAACGTCTCGTACGGCGACGCGCCGGCAGCGGTCCGACCGCCCCGCGAGGGTATCGAGGTCTGGGATGTCCGCTACGAGGGGTCGTACTACGCGCTCGAAGGGAGACACCTCACCCACGAGGCCGACCTCGGGACGCAGGTCCTGCCGCGGGCCGCCGCGGTCGCTTGCGGCGCGGTGCTGGCCCTGGCCGGCGTCTTCCGGGCCGTCTTTCAGTAGCGTCCCGACGCTTCCGTGGCGACGCTGCCCTCGACTGCGACGGCGCGCCGTCAAACACTAATGGGCGTCGACCACGTACGCTCGACTATGCAACTCGACGCCGACGCGACCGCGGTCGTCGTGGTCGACATGCAGAACGGCTTCTGTCACCCCGACGGCGCGCTGTACGCGCCGGGCAGCGAGGACGCCATCGAACCGGTCGGCGAGGTGGTCGACGCCGCGCGCGAGGCCGGCGCGGCCGTCGTCTGGACCAGAGACGTCCACCCGCCCGAGCAGTTCGACGACGCCCACTACTACGACGAGTTCGAGCGCTGGGGCGAGCACGTCCTCGAAGGCTCCCGGGAGGCCGAGATCGTCGACGGTCTCGACCCGCGCGCCGAGGACCTGGTCGTCGTCAAACACACCTACGACGCCTTCCACGAGACGCAACTTGAGGGGTGGCTCGACGCCCACGGCATCGACGACCTGGTGATCTGCGGGACGCTCGCGAACGTCTGCGTGCTCCACACGGCCTCCAGCGCAGGCCTGCGCGACTACCGGCCCGTCCTCGTCGAGGACGCCGTCGGCGCCATCGAGGACGGCCACCGCGAATACGCGCTGGAGCACGCCGACTTCCTGTTCGGCGAGGTGACCCCCCGAGCCGACATCGAGTTCGTCTGATGGCCGACGGTGACAGCGATGCCAGTGGCGCGGCCAGCGGCGACGCGGGTCGGTCTGACCTGCCTGACGGCGCGGTCCTCCGACGGGCCGAACCCAGTGACGGCCCCGAACTCCGGCGCCTGTACCGCGCGGCGATGCGCGCCGAGGGGACCGACCCGGCGGACGTGCCGGACACCGACGACCTGAGCGACGTGGAGAGCGCATACGTCGAGCCCGGCGGGGAGTTCCTCGTCGTCGAATCCGAGAACGAAACCGTCGCGATGGGCGGGCTCGCGGTCGACGGCGACGACCTGGCCGACGGTGAGGGCGAACTGTTCCGGATCGGTGTCGACACAGACCACCAGCGCCGCGGGTACGGGAGCGCGATACTCGCGGGGCTTGAGGACGCGGCCCGCGAGCGCGGCCTCGACCGGATCGTCCTCACGACCGCCCGCCGACAGGAGGCCGCGACCGAGTTCTATCCAGCCCACGGCTACGAGCGGATGGGCCACGAGCGCCACGGCGAGTACCAGCTGGTTCGCTTCGCGAAGTCACTGGAGTGAGTCACTCCGGGCCGACCGTCACGCGCACGTCCGTTCCGACCGCGAGGTCGACACCCTCGCCGACGAGTTTCGCGCCGAGAGCGTCGCGACCAGCCGCGAGCGCCAGCCCACGGACCGGTTCGCCGTTGGCCCGGACGGTCACGTCCGCCCAGGTGACGGTTCGGCCGTCGGCGGTCCCGACGCGCTCACCGAGGAAGCAGACCGGGCTGTCGGCGGGGTCGCTGCCGTGTTCCACCGGCAACAGTCCGCCGCCGTCGTAGTGCGGCAGTCCACCGTCGAGGACACCGAGGGGCGCGCCGCGCTCGTCCGTGGCGGCGATGCCCGCGAAGCACTCGCCGGGCGCGGGATGGGTAGGCGAATCGAGGACTGCGTAGGTGTCGCCGGCCGCGACCACCGTTCCGGTCCCGTCCCAGGGGACCGCCTCGATGTCGAGCGCAGGGTCGAGCGCGAGCGCGAGCGAGCCGGCGGCGCGGTAGGGGTTCGCGTCGGGCTCGCGGAAGCCAAGGTGGAGGTGGTTGGCGACCCACGGGGCAAAAAAGCCCGCGCGGACGAGCGTTCCGAGGGAGTCGCCCACCGCGACGCGGTCGCCCGCCTCGACGGCCGGGTCGACGTGCAGGATTCGGGCGATAGGTGCCGTCCCATCGGCCGTCGCGACGCTCGGTGACGCGCCGGCACCGGTATCGACGAGGATCAGGTGGTCATCCTCGGCGGCGTAGGGCCTGGACGGGGCGGTGACCGTCCGGATGTCGATAACCTCGCCGGTCACGGGCGCGGGCGCGTCGACCGGGGCGCCGTCCACGGGGTTCGGTCCCGTCGTGTCGCCCGGATAGAGGTCGACCGCACAGCCGCGGTCGTGGGCGGCGTACGGGGAGTTGTAGTGGGTGAAGCGGCGGTACCGACGAAGCACGTCGGCGGACAGCGTGACGGCCATCGCCCTCGCTTGGGCCGCCATCGTCATGACGGCCTCGTTCGCGCGGACTGATTGGAGATGTCTCGACGCCGGTGCGTGGTATCACTCTCTGTGGATACCCACTGCGAACAGCGTGAAAGCCCCTCGCAGGGGTGATCGTGACTGTCACCGCTACCAGCGTGAAAGCCCCCGTCCGCTCGCCCGTCCTGACTCGCTGCGCGCTTCGCTCCCTGCGGTCGCTCCAGTGCTTGCGTCGTCAGCTACGGGCGAGCGGACGGCCCCTTTCAGTCCCACCCAAGTCAGCTGGTTCGGCAGTCTGTGCGGGTGGGACTGAAAGGGGCGACTCGCGGGCGGCGGCCCAGCCGCCGAATGGCGAGGTCGGCGGCGCCGACCTCGCTTTCGCCGAACCCGGACGAAGCAAGCACGCGAGCGAAGCGAGCGCGCGCAGCGAGTCCCGGGAGCCGAACGGGTCGGGGTCGCCGGCGCACTGCGCCGGCTTCCGGCGAGGTCGAAGACCTCGCTTGGCTTTCACGCTGTTGCGATCGCTGTCACAGCCGTTCTCGCGCGAGGGTTCCACACCATCCCGCCAGAGACACCGCTCACTCGCGACCCGGTAGATAGACATTTCCGCCCGCCGGGCGAGCCTGGAGGTATGCACGTCGACATCGGTAACGCGCTCGCCGCGGTGGCCGAACCGGGGATCAGCGAGTCGGATCTCGGCGACCTCGACGAGGGGGTCGCGAGCGCACACGAGCGGATCGCCCGCGGCCGGGCCGACGACGAGTTCGGCTACGCCGCGTTGAATCTTCCCGAGCGCGTCGCCCCCAGCGAAATCGAGCGTGCGGTCGAGGACTTCGACCCCGCGGCCGTCCTCACCGTGGGCATCGGCGGGAGTTCGCTCGGCGCGGTGACGCTCACTCGGGCGCTGGCCGACGAGTGTTCGGTCGACCACTACGCGCTGGACAACGTCGACCCCGCACACGCGTCGCGCCTGCTCGCCGATCTCCCGCTCGGCGAGACGGTCGTCCACGTCGTCTCGCGGTCGGGAACGACGGCGGAGACGCTCGCGAACTTCCTCGTCGTCCGCGAGGCGATGGAGTCGGCCGGCGTCGACTGGACCGAGCGGACCGTCGTGACGACCGGCCCGGACGGCCCGCTGCGTACGCTCGCCGACCGCCACGACCTCCCCGCGCTCGACGTGCCCGAGGGCGTGCCCGGTCGCTTCTCGGCGCTCTCGTCGGTGGGGCTGGTCCCCGCCGCGCTCGGGGGGCTCGATATCGAGGGGTTGCTCGCCGGGGGACGGGCCGGCGCCGATTCGCTGTCGGGGTCGCTGTTCGACTGTCCGGCGTACGCCTACGGCGCGGTGACGACGGCGCTGGAAGAGCGCGGCGCGACGGCGAACGCGATGGTGCCCTACGCGGAGGCGCTGGAGCCGTTCGCGGAGTGGTTCGCCCAGCTGTGGGCCGAGAGCCTCGGCAAGGACGGCCGCGGGCAGACGCCGCTGCGGGCGCTGGGCGCGACCGACCAGCACTCCCAGCTCCAGCTCTACCGCGCCGGTCGCCGGGACAAACTCGTCACGTTCGTCCGGCCGCGCAAGCGGTCAGAACGACAGATTCCGGCGACCGACATCGACGACCTCGCGTATCTCGGTGGCACAGGGCTGGGCGAACTGCTCGACGCCGAGTTCGAGGCGACGGAGGCGAGTCTGGCGGCGGCGGGCCGCCCGAACGTCCGGGTCGAGATCGACCGGCTGGACGCCGAGAGCGTCGGCGAACTGCTCTACGGGATGGAGGCCGCGTGCGTGCTCGCGGGCGAACTCGCGGACGTGGAGACGTTCACCCAGCCCGCCGTCGAGTGGGGGAAACGCGCCGCCCGCGGCCTGCTCGGCGGCGGTGACTTCGAGGAAGCCGCGGCCGTCCGCGAGAAACGCGAGTTCGTGGTCGAGTAGCGCGGTCGCTCCGCGACACCCCAGCGCCGCGTCGCGAGACGACCCACATATCGGAGTAGTCAAACCAGTGGAGTGCCAACGCCGCGATAGTCGATGGCATCGGACTACTACCGCGTCCCCGACTGGGAGACGCGACTCCGGACGTTCTCCCACGGCGTCGGCCTGGTCGTGGCCGGCGTCCTGCTGAGCCTCGTCGCGGCGACGATCGGCATCAGCCTCTTCCAGGGTCTCGGGCTCTCCTTCGAGGAGACGGCCGACCTCGCGCCGCTTCCCTATGCCACGCTGAACGCCATCCAGTTCCTCGGTTACTATGCGGCCACGTTCCTCTACCTCCAGCGGTACGACTACCCCGACCTGTTCCGGGCGGCCGTCCCCTCGCTTCGGGACCTGGCGCTGGTCGTCGCCGGGTTCGTCGCGCTGTACCTCGTCGGCGCGGCGCTCGCAACGGTCTTCACGTGGCTCGGCGTCGACTCAGCTACCAACAGCGTCGTCGAGCAGGGCCGCGAGGACCCCGTTCGCTTCCTCTATCTCGTCCCCGTGACCTTCCTGTTCGTCGCGCCGGCCGAGGAACTGCTCTTCCGCGGCGTCATCCAGGGGATCTTCCGGCGGGCCTACGGCGTCGTCCCCGCGGTCGTCTTCGCGAGCGCGATCTTCGGCCTCGGTCACTGGCTCGCGCTCCTGGGGTCGAGTTCCGGGAAGGTTCGCTACGTCGTCGTCGCGGCGATGCTCGGCCTCGTCCTCGGGACGCTGTACGAACTCACCGAGAACATCCTCGTCCCGATCCTCGTCCATGCCTGCTGGAACTCGGCGAGCTTCCTGTCCAGCTACGTCGACGCGACCGGGGCGGTCTGGGTCGTCGACCTCCTGCCCTGACGGTGGTCGCGGCCCGCTCGCGCGGACCGCGCGGTCGCGGCTGCAGCCGCGACCGCACGAACAGCGTCGGACGGGCGTCTGACTGGGACTTATGCCGAACGCGCGGTGATCAGAACGTATGCCGACCCGTTACACGGTCGTCTGTGACGACGACCTCGCCCGGGATGTCGAGACCATCGCCCGGGAGTACGACCTCACCGAAGAGGAGGTCCTGCGCCAGCTCATCGACGAAGGGCTGGATAACCTGAACTGAGGGGGCCACGGGTGGCGGAGCGGGGGCGAACCACGGGGTTCGGAACGGGGGTGTCCAGAGCAATCCAGCACGGTCGAGAGCTGTCGAGCGGCCCAGACCGGAGACTCAGGCGCTCGAGGGGTTCTTGCGGGAGAGCGAACTGCCACAGATCGGACAGCGGTCGTGGTTCTCGTCGAACTCGCGACCGCAGCCGGCACACTGGAAGCGCCAGTCGCGCTGTTCGGCGATGCCGTCGCGGTCGATGACTTCCACGGAGACTTCGAGTTTCTCCGCGACGTTCTGCATGGCGTAGTCGTCGGTCACCAGCCGCGCGTCGAGTTCGAACGACGCCGCGAGCAGGCGGATGTCGGTGTCAGAGAGTTCCGCGAGGTCGCCCGTCTCGTCGGCGGCGCGACGGATGCGTTCGACGGTCTCCTCTTCCGGGAGGTGAATATGCATCCCCGAGCCTTCCATCGCGTCGAAGCGATAGGCGCTCTCGTCTTCGAGTTCCTCCCGAACCATCGGGATCGTCGAGATCGGCTCGTCGGTGTGATACTCGTTGATGAAAGCCGAGGCGTCGAGGACGTACATTTAACGCTGGACGATCATGTGGTCTTTGACTGCCTGCACGCGGTCGACGGGGACGAGGAGGTGGCCTTCCTCGTCAACCTCGAAGTCGCCCGGATCGAGGTGTTCGTTCGGGTCGATGATCAGGTTCTGGAGCCGGCCGGATTCGATGTCCATCGTGATGTTGTACAGCATGCCGATCTCGGCGCCGTCACTGCCGGTGACGGCCTTCCCCGAAAGGTTCTCGGCGAGTATCTCTGCCATACTCCGATTACCGAGTCCGCCCTCATAAACGCCACGGGAACGTCTGACACGCGCACTCCGCCCGGTCTGCCGGGCGTCTGACGCCGGGCCGCGCTCCGGTGCGAGAAGAGACGACTCGGCGCGGTCGCGACCGGTCTGGTGGTGGATCCGGGCACACCTCAGCCGCCGTTGGGGAGGTAGTCCACCGCGGTCGAGACGGTCTCGAGGACGACCCAGGCGACGAAGAGGACGTAACCGACGAGCAGGCCGACCGACTCCGGCGTCGAGAGCGACAGGTCCGTTCGGAGGGCGGTAAAGAGGGAGATCGTGGCCAGTGTGAGGACGGCGAACATCGGAACGGCCATCTCGAAGTTGATCGAGGTGGTGCCGACGATGAGGATCCCGGCGGGGATGGCGACGAGCAGGTCGAAGGTGTTCGAGCCGAGGACGTTCGCCAGCGAGGCGACGCCGCGGTCGTCTCTCGCGGCGCGGACGCTCACCAGCGCGTCCGGCAGGCTCGTCGCCGCGGCGGCGATGGTGACGCCCATGATGAACCCGGGGACGCCGAACTCGGTGCCGATGGCCTCGAGCGCCTCGACGAGCTGGTGGACCGCCGCGAGGATGAGCGCGACCCCGCCGATGAGGTAGCGCCACTGCCGCCCGGCGTCGATCCCGTCGCCCGCCTCGGGGTCTGCTTCGTGGTCGGCAGTATCCTGGAACTGGATGAAGACGTACAGCCCGTACATCGCGATCGGGATCGCGGCGAGCGGGCGAGTGACGAACCCCGCGATGTGGTCGGCGCCGGTGTCGGGGTAGTAGATGACCGCCATCGCGAAGGTGATCACCAGGACCGACACCGCGAGCATGTAGAACTGCGCTTCCTTGTAGACGAGAGCGCGGCTAGACTCGATATCGCCCTCGGTGGCGACGCCGGCCAGCGCCGGGACGACGAGGATGTTGAAGATGGCCGAACCGACGATGGCCCCGACGCCGAGTTCGAGCGTTCCCGCGAAGACCGCCGCGAAGACAACCGTCGCCAGCTCGGGAAAGCTCGACCCGATCGCCGCCACGACCGACCCCTGAACGACTTCGGGCAGGCCGTAGTAGTCGGAGAGTTTCTCGCTCGCGCCTTCGAGCCAGCTACTCCCGACCCAGATGACCCCCGTCGCGACGATAATAAACACCACGTCGACGAGGAGGGCTGTCGAGACCATTTATCGAGTCCCCGCCCGCCGCGCTCATAGACGTTCCGGGATGGGGTGTCTCACTGTCGTGGCGCTCGCTTGCTGTTGTGACGAGGGTAGTGGACACTGATTCATCGACTCGTTCTCCGCTCCCCCGACTCGCTCAGTACAGAGGATGCAACCAGCACGATGGTTTCTATGATTTCAGGTTGAGGCTATTTAACCAGTCCCTCACTACCCCTGATTACTAACCACCGGTCCATTTCCTCGGAAGATACTTTCGTTGGAAAGGTCTTGACGCTATATGATGACATACAAAGAGGAAGCTTTGCGGAAATTAAAGCTGGAAGAACCAGACGCTAACAATTCAACTCAGCGTGCAGTCGCTACAGAAATGGCGCGATTGCTAGAATCGGGAAGACTTGATGAAGATCTCGAAGAGCAGTCTGCAGATGTTGACTACTTGATTTCAAGACTGGAAGTACGTGAAGGAGAGGACAACCCAACTCTGAAAGAGAAATGGAATACATGGGTTGGTGAGATGGACTACATACACGGAGGAGGATATAATCGCTATCAGATTTGAACCCTGCTCAGAGGCCTCTCTTTCGGTATCTGTACATGAATACCGGACACTCTGCTCCACCGCGTCGTGAGCGGAGGGCAGTCTTTGCGTCTCAGTCTGGCCCCATCCAGCGCGTTACCTCTCCGGTCGCCCCGTCGACGCTCGCCCACACGATTACTTCATCACCGTCCGGGTCGACGGCGACTTCGAGTGTCGTTCCGGCCCCGACTCGCTCCTCGTCGGCGAGGTCACCGACCCGGTCAGCAAACAGGCCCGGTGCTTCCTGTGGCTGTGCGACGAGCGTATCGACGGTCGTGTCTCCGGTGACCTCGATAGTGAGGTCGCCGTAATCACCCGTGCTCGGCGGCTCGTACGTGAACGACAGCGCCTCGGACGGAACAGCCTGCTCCGCTTCCGCCGTGGTGAGGTCGTCGGCCGGAACGGGGCTGGTGGCCACGGGGCCGCGAGCGCCGTTCTCGTCGACCGCGAACGCTGTCACCTCGTCACCGTCCGGGTCAACCCGCACTGCAGCGGCAAAATAGTCGTCGATCGTTCCCTCCCGTGGTCCTGCCTGGGAGTGGTGTCCCGACTCGGCTTCCGCCCGGACGGCCGCGGCGTCCGTCTCACCGACGACCGCGGTCCAAAACCGGCCAAACTGGCTGCCGTGTGGGGGCATGTATCGGAACGCCAGCGACTCCATCGGCAGCAAGTCCCTGGCCTGTGCACGGGAGAGACTCTCGTTGCCGCCGTCGTCCGTGGCGGTAGTCGCCGCGGCGTCCGGTTCGGGTGTCGGCGTCCCGTCGGTCTGGTCGTCGGTAGCCCCGGTGTCGCTTCCGTCGTCGGCGGGCGGGGTGGGAGCCGTCCCGGCGTCCGGTTCGGGTGTCGGCGTCCCGTCGGTCCGGTCGTCGGCAGTCCCGGTGCCGCGTCCGTCGTCTGCGGGACAACCCGCCAGTAACGCCGTGGCAGCGACACCGAGCACGAACTGTCGGCGGCTTCGGTCGTCGACTCGTCCGTGAGGGTCACTGTCTTCGAATAGGGAGGGCATCTGAACGGACCTCTCGACTCTCGGGTTCGGACCTGAATTGAATAATTCTTACCATCGAGATCACACTTTGATGGGCTCCACCAGGCGAAACTGACTGCCGTCGATATCTCTCGGGTACGCTGCACTCGATACCTGTATCGAGGGTTTCGACGTGCTATCGTTTCGGAGAGCACCGGGACAGACGTGCGCTGTGTCTGCAGCACGACGCCGGGGACGTCGCCCGTCTCTGGCAGGATTCGAAGGGTACCGGGGACAGCGACCGTCGACACCACCCCGCACCGTGACCGCAGAGAGCCACGTGCCTCCCCAGCCGATTCGCTCACTCGCTCACTCCGTTCGCTTCGTTCGCTCATCTCTCGCACGGGTCCCGTCGCACGCATGAAAGCGCGCGACAGCGCGCGCCATCATGGTCGATCGGTCGGTCGGCTACCGTCACGGCGGCCGACCGTCACTGGCTGGAGTCCAGTCGGGAAGTGCAAACCCTTTGGTCGCGGGGGGGCAAGGCCGGACAATGACCTCTGTCAAGGAGTTCCGGGTGGACGAGCCCGCGGCGGCCGACGCGCTCGGGCGCGGCGCGTTCGTCTTCACCGACGACTACTCGGTGTTCGACTGGGGGAAGATGCCCGACGAGATCCCCGACAAGGGCGCCTCGCTCTGTACGATGGGCGCGTACAACTTCGAACTACTCGAAGCCGAGGGGATCCCGACCCACTACGAGGGCGTGACGACACCGGCGACCGACGACGCGGTCTCCCTCGATACCGCCCTCGACGCCGGGGGCGCGCCCCGCGAGATGGTCATCGAACTCACGCAGGTACCGGATCTCCCGTTCGAGGGCGATGACAGTGACGACCCGAGCGGCTACGACTACGACGCCTACCACGCCGCGGCGGGCGAGAACTTCCTCGTTCCGCTGGAGATCGTCTTCCGCAATCGCGTCCCGGTTGGCTCCTCGCTCCGGTCGCGGACCGACCCCGCCGACCACGGCCTCGGCTTCGACGAGTGGCCCGACGAGGCCGTCGACCTGGCCAACCCGGTCGTCGAGTTCTCGACGAAATACGAGGAGCAGGACCGCTATCTCACCCGGGAAGAGGCCGACCGGATCGCCGGCGGGGCCGACATCGAGGACCTGGCCGCGACCGCCCGCGCGGTCAACCGCATCGTCACCGAACGCGCCGACGAGGCTGGCCTCGTCCACGAGGACGGCAAGATCGAGTGTCTCTCCTTCGAGGGGGAGATCCGCGTGGCGGACGTGGTCGGCACGTTCGACGAGAACCGCTTCTCCTACCGGGGCCAGCAGGTCTCGAAAGAAGTCGTCCGCCAGTACCACAAGCGCACTCAGTCCGAGTGGGTCGAGGCGGTTTCGGCGGCGAAAGCGGAGGCCGACGAGCGCGGCGTCGCCGACTGGAAGTCGCTGTGCGAGCAGGACCCGGAACCGCTCGACGAGTCGGTGATCGCGGCGACGCGGGACCTGTACTGCGCGGGGACGAACGCCTACGTCGGTCGCGAGGCGTTCGACGCGCCCGACCTGGCGGCTGCCGTCGACGCCGTCGGCGACCGCTGACCGCAGGCGGGGAGCTGGCGGTCAGCGGTCGTCCGAGAGGCCGCCGTCGGTCGCGGTTTTCGCTCCGGTACCGGCGCTCGCGGCCGGCGCGGTCCCGTCGAGGACGAACTTCTCGAGTGCGTCCTGGAGGTCCTCGGCGCGTTCGGAGAGTGAGCCGGCGTTGCGTGCGGCCTGGGTGAGTGAGGCGGTCTGTTCCTGGGCGGCGGCAGAGACCTGGTCGGACTCGTCGTCGATGCGCCCGGCCATCTCGGTGACGCCGTCTATCATGCTCGCGACCTCCTCGGTCGAACTCGCCTGGCCGTCGGCGGCGTCGCTTATCTCCTGGATGCTGTCGTTCGCCAGCTCCACGTTCTCGGCGATCTCGTCGAGCGCTTCGAGCGCCTCCTCGGCGGTCGTGGTGCCGGCCTCAACGCGAGCGCCCATCTCGCGGATGTTCGTCACGGTGTCGTCGGTGGCGTCCTGGATGTCGGTGATGAGCCGCTCGACCTCGTCGGTGGCGTCGGCGGCCTCGCCGGCCAGCCCTTTGATCTCGTCGGCGACGACGGCGAAGCCCTCGCCGGCCTCGCCGGCGCGGGCGGCCTCGATCGACGCGTTCAGCGCGAGCATGTTCGTCTGCTCGGCGATATCGCCGATCAGGGTGACGACCTCGCCGATTTCGTCCATCTCGCCGGCTAGATCCTCGACCTGGTCGACGGTCTCGTCGGCGCGGTCCTCGATAGCGTCCATCTCGTCGATCGCCTCGCCGGCGGCTTCGCGGCCCTGCTCGCCGATTTCGACGGTCTCCTCGGTGCGTCGAGCCATCTCCGTGGCGGAGGAAGCCACCTCTTCGACGGCGCCCGAGAGCGTCTGCATCTCGCCGGCGACCTCGTCGAGGCGCTGGTTCTGCTCGTCGGCGTCAGTGGAGATGGTCTGCATCGATTCGCTGACCTGTTCGCTGGCGGTCAGACTCTCAGTCGCGCTGGTCTGAACCTCGCTACTCGCGCGCTCGACCTCGTCGGCGAACGACTGCACGGTCTCGAGGGTCTCCGCGAGGTCGTCCATCATCGCGTTGAACGACGCGGCGATCTCCCGCATGGCCTCGTTGTCGGTGTCGGCGTCCATCCGTCGCGAGAGGTCACCCGCCGCCGCCGCGGCCATCACGTCGCCGAACTCCTCGGCGCGTCGACGCAGGCGCTCGTTCAACTGCTCGGCCTGTTCGCGCTCGCGCTCGGCGCGCTCGCGAGCCTCCTCGGTCTCCTCCTGGGCCTGTTCGGCCCGGAGACGCGCGTCCTCGGCTTCCTCCTGGAGCTGGACAGCCTCCTGGCGCGCCTCGTTGGCCTCTTCGGTTGCTGCCTCCATGTCGTCGACGACAGCCATCGTGCCAGTCGACCCGACCGCGTACACGCCGATGGTGGTCGCCAGAAGCGTGACGCTCATCGGGTCCATCACCTCGGGGAAGACGCCGACCCACTCCAGCAACACCGCAGAGGTCCACAGGAACCCCAGCGTCGCGCCGAACGTGAAGTTCGCCCAGAACGACCGCTGGAGGTCCGTGTCCCGATAGTTCAGCCCGCCGTAGACTACCGCGGCGCCGAAGCCGACGGCCGCGACGAAGTCGAACAGGACGGTGATCTCAACCATCGAGTGAGACCTTCTCCGAGTCGGTTATCTCCCGCCGATGGATGTACGCTGCCGCGAAGAAGGCGATTCCGGCCCCCATCAGGCCGATCCCGTGCTCGGCGTAGTTGAATACCGTCGGAAGCACGAGACCCTCTACGTTGGTACTCACGGCGGCAACCACCAGCATCGCGTAGCCGACGGCGAACCACCGCGATCGTTTTCGATACTGGACCGCGACCGGGACACAGCCGACGAGCGCGACCGTGACCAGTGCGATCTCCATCGGGCTGAGTGCGTCTAATCCCCCTAACATGTTTGTAAATCTCTGTCATTCAGAATGTCACAAAAACGTTCGCGCCCGGTTATCAATGCTGAGAAGTGATGCCACAGTGCTGAGGATGTCCGCGGTGATGGGGGCGGGTCGCTGCCGGCGAACCCCGCTTCAGCCGGGCCCGCAGTTCGAAACCGCCCGCGTCACTCGCCGGCGTGTGGGTCTCGTGCCCAGAAATCACTGTCCTTCTGGAGTTTCGGGACCCACGTGTCCTCAGTTTTCGAGAGGAGCGTGACGTGCGAGACGGGGACTTCCTTCAGCACGTCGTGGTCGGGCATGTACTCCTGGACGCGCTCGGTAAAGTCGCGGACCTCGTCGTGGTCGGGCATCGAGTCGCGGTCGAGTCGCCCCCGAGAGTGGCCGACGTGCATGTACGCCTTGAGTTCGACGAAATCGGGGTCCGCACGCCGGAACATCGTCGCGTACCACTCGGGGTGGTGCATATTGTGACCGTTGACGAGCGTCGTCCGCAGGACGGTGCGTGTCTCGTCTTTCTCGGCCAGCACGTCCAGCGTGTCGACGAGTCGCTCCCAGGCGTCGTCTTCGACGGCCTTCACAGTACTGTCGAACGTCCAGCGGTCGGCGGCGTCGACGCTGACGTAGAGTTGCGTGGGGTCACACTCGGCGAGCACGTCGGGTTTCGTGCCGTTGGAGACGAGGAAGGTGGTGATGTCGCGCTCGTGGAAGGCCTCGATGAGTTCGGGCAGGTAGGGGTACAGCGACGGTTCGCCGTCGAGCGAGATGGCGACGTGGCGCGGCTCCATCGCCTCCTCGAAGCGCTCGCGCGGCACGGCGTCGTTGCCACCGAAGCCCGACAGGAGTTTCCGCTGGAGCGACAGGGAGGCCTCGGCGACGGCGTCGGGGTCGTCCCACTCGACGTCGCCGAGTTCGTACGCGTGGCCGGCGTGGTCGCGCCAGCAGAAGACACACCGCTCGTTGCATTTGACGACCGGCGTCATCTGGATGCAACGGTGGCTCTCGATGCCGTAGAAGATGTTCTTGTAGCACTTCCCCTCGCCCCGAAGCGCGTTGGCGGTCCACCCGCAGGTCTGGGCCGCCGTGTGGTTCTCGCTGTGGTAATCCGGGTCCGACACCTGTTTGGGACCGTCCACTTCGGAGTCACTCATTTGATCCCGGTACAGCGGGCCCGAACAAAAGAGTGGGGTCAACTCGCTCTGAAACCGGCGACCGGCCCGGTGGCCGACAGCGGGGCGGCGGCATGCGGTCGGCCGGGACGGTGGCGGGCTATTGGCGGCCCGCTATGGCCGCGAGTGCAACGGAGCGACGCGGCGTGAACGCAGGCCGTCGAAACTCGGACCGCGTCGCCGATCGAAATGATAAAATCGCACGCTACCCAGTACCTACTATTGTGCTCGGTCGGTCGTCTGACTACGTCAGGAACGCGGTCAGGGCCACACGAGCGGTCACGGCCTGTCGTTGCAATGACCGAAACCGGCGGAACCGACTCCACCAGGGGCGTCGTGATCGGTGATGAGCAGCGACACCGTCTCCAACGTCCTCCTCGTTACGGTCGATTCGCTCCGCGCCGACGCGCTCGGCACCTACGGCGACCACCACCACACGCCGGTGTTCGATTCGCTCGCCGAACGCGGTGCAGTGTTCGAACGCGCCTTCGCGACCGGGAACTGGACTCCGTTCTCGTTCCCTTCGATCCTCGGTTCGCGGCCGGTGTTCGCTGATTCTAGCGAGCTCGGCATCGACCCTGCGACGGCGCTCGCTACAGTCCTCTCAGACGCCGGTGTTTCGACCGGCGGGTTCAACGCCGCAAACGGGTTTCTCACCCCGCACTGGGACTACGACGCCGGATTCGACGAGTTCGAGTCGTTCGTCACGAGCGTGGGGTCCGACCTCTACAGTCGGTACCTCGCGACCCACCCGACGGTCGAGGCGTGGCTCAAGCTTCTCACGTCGCCCGCCCGCCGCCTGCGGGCGCGGCTCAGCGGCGACACCGACGACAGACCGTTCGTCGACGCGTCGAGTATGTTCGCCGTCGAGGACGCTGCGACGTCGTTTATCGATACCGCCGCCGAGCCGTTCTTCTGCTGGGTCCACTATATGGACGCCCACACCCCGTACGTTCCAGCACCCCGATACATCCGTGATGTCTCGTCTGACACGCTGGGTACGCACCGAATGCTGTTCGCTCACACCCGGACTGGACTTGGCTGGGACGTCGGCGAGCGGACCCTGGAGGACCTCCGGACGCTCTATCAGGCCGGTGTGCGGCAGGTCGATGCCAGCGTCGGCCGACTGCTCGCAACCCTGTCAGCAAACGACCTCGCGGACGAGACTGCTGTCATTGTGACCGGCGACCACGGCGAGGAGTTCCAGGAACACGGCCACCTCGCGCACTATCCGAAGCTCTACGACGAACTGGTCCGGGTACCGCTCCTGGTCGACGTTCCCGGCGCGGACGCGACCCGGGTCGACCGACAGGTCGGGCTGGACGCGGTCCCACCGACGGTGACCGACCTGCTCGGTGTGGACAGTCATCCCCGCTGGACGGGCGACAGTCTCGAACCGACCGTTGTCGCGGACGAAGCTCCCCCGGACGAACCAGTCGTCTCTATCACCGTTCGGGACGACGAGGTGACGACACAGCCGATCCCGCGGTCGCTCGACGACGGCGACCTGCTGGTCAGCGTGCGGGACGCGGACTGGACCTACATCGAGAACGTCGACCAGGGGACGACAGAACTGTATCACCGGCCAACTGACTCGACACAGCAGACCGACCTGTCGGTGGACCCGTCCCAGGAGGAGCGACGCGTCCTCCGGCGCTTCGAACCGGTGGCCCGAGCGCACGCCGAGACGCTCCGGGACCGGAACAGTGAGCGGAGAGACGACGAGGTCGAACCGGAGATAGGGCGACGGTTAGAGGCACTGGGATATCGGTAGATGACTCGCGAGCTTTTGCGACAGCTCTGGGGCAGAACCACGGCACCGCAACTGCGGCGGTTCGTCGTCGTCGGGACACTCGGGTCGGGACTCCAGCTGTCGCTGCTGTGGCTGTTCGTCGACGGCGTCGGTCTCGACTATCTGGTCGGCGCGACGGTCGCCATCGAACTCACCATCGTCTTCACGTACGTCCTCAACAACGTCTGGACGTTCCGCCACTCGCGGAACGTCGGCGCGAAGGAACTGCTCGTCGGCCTGCTCAAGACCAACGTCGTCCGCGGGTCCGCGATACCGCTCCAGCTCGTCATCCTCTTCGCGCTGGTCGAGTGGTACGACCGCATGTACCTGGTGGCGAACCTCGTCGCGATCGGAATCAGCGGCCTCTACCGGTACACGCTCGACGCACGGTGGACCTGGAGCGGGTGACTGGTGAACACGGCGCCCGAACTGCGGTCGTCTTCACCGCGGCGCTCGATGCTGTAGAGGATGTGCCTGGAGCGCGTTCGCGGTCCACCCGCAGGCCTGGGCGGTCGTGTGGTTCTCGCTGTGGGAGTCCGGGTCCACCACCTGCTTCGGACCGCTGGACTCGCTATCGCTCATACCGCACGGGTTCGGGGCGCGACGGGAGAATGGCTGCGACAGGGTGACGCGGCCGCCCCACGGGGCCGGTTCGAGAAGCGACCAGCCTGGTCCGGACGGCGACGAAGCGCCCGCGCCAGAGCGCCCCTGAAGCCGGGTGAACTTTGGGAAACTTGGCAGCAGTTTCAAATTGTCGGTGCAGAAGAATTATACTCGCGTCGGTGGTAGCTTGGAATCCGATGCAAGACGCGATACAGGGGGAAGTTACGGTCGAGTTGTGTCTCCGGTCGGCAGCGCCGAGCGTGGCGCGCGGCCGTCAGGACCGGGTCCACGACCGCGTCACCGAACTCGAATCGAAGGGAGTCGTCGCGGACGCGACGGTCACCTACTGGAACACGAGAGTCTGCATCCCCGGTACCGACGACGGGCCCGCCGACCGCTGTCCGCGCGTGGTCGGGGAACTCCTCGACGCGGTCGCGGACAGCGATGTCTCCGTCGAACCGTACTTCCGGCGCCGGGAGGCGAGCCACGACGCCGACGAGTGCGTGCTCGCACTGCCGGTGATCTGTCTCTTGCTCCGGGAGGACGGCGAGCCGTGTGGCATCTATCCCGCCACGGAGGACGGCGAGGGCCACACCGTCTCCGACGGGTTGGACCGCCTGGAAACCGGCGGGTCCGCGCGGAACCTCTGAGATGAGTCGGCGCGACGGCGAGGGCGACAGCAGCGTGGCGCGGTGGTGGGTGCTGGTCTTCCTCGCCGTCGCCTTGGTCGCCCTCGTCGGAACCGTCGCCGCGCTCGGCGGGTTCTGAGCGGATACGACGAGTCGACGGGAGCGGGCCACACTGCGACCGAACGGACGGTCAAAGGCCCGTTTGAGGGTGAGCCGCCCTTTTTTGTCGGGCTGAACACGTCTAGGTATGGAACGACGAACTTTCATCGCGACGACCGGCGCGGCCCTCGTCGGTGCGCTCGGCGGTTGTCTCGCGGAATCGGACGACGCAGTCGCCCCCGACGGCGACAGCTCGCCGACCGACACACCGACAGATGTACCCGAAGTCGACACACAAGAGCCGTGGCGCGACTCGCCGACGCCGGGCCCGAGCCCCGGCAGCCCGACCGACCGGCCGCCGCTCGACGGCGTCGTCGTCGACGACATCGTGGTGCGCAACGCGGTCACGTACGAATCCGCAATGGGCTCGGGTGGCGTCCTGGCAGACCCGGGGCGCCAGTACGTGGTCGCGACGGTCCGGAGCGACACCGAACTCTCGTCTTCGGCGTTCGTCTTCGAGGCGGGCGGCCAGTCCTGGGAGCCGGGCCTCCCGAACACCGCGGGCGCGACCAACTACGCCGTCGCCGGTCACGAGGGCGGCCCGCTCGGTCACCCGATCGGGAGCGACCGGGCGTACCTCGCCGTCTCCGTGCCCGCGTCGCTGCCGGCCGACGACCCGCGGATCCGCTACACCGGCGACGCCGAGTCCGGTGGCGACGGCGCGACGGCCGAACCGAGCGGCGGCCTCAGCTGGCCGCTCCCCGACGCTGCCCGCGCGGGGCTGACCGACCCGGTTGCGTCGTTCGACCTCGTGGACCTGTCGGTGCCCGCCTCGGTCTCGGCCGGCGACCCGCTCTCGGTGTCGGTGACCGTGGAGAACACCGCCGAGACGGACGGCCGTTTTCTCGCCGCGTGCTACTGGCCGACCGAGCTGATCGCCGACGACGACGAGTCCACGCTCCTCGAACGGGCGGTGGCCGCGGGCGAACAGACCGAGTTCTCGCTCGAGTTCGACACCGAGTACACGGCCTTCGAGAGCGGGCCGGTGACCCTGCGAGTGGACGGCCACGTCGCCGCCGAGCGCGAGGTCGAGGTCACCGACGTCGAGACGTCGTCGTAGTCGAAAATCGCGGCAGAAGCCGTGGTGGGCGCTACATCGACTCGGGGGCGGCGACGCCGAGCAGGTCGAGCGCGTTGCCGACCGTCTCGCGTGAGGCGGCCACCAGCGCGAGGCGGGCGCGGGCCACGTCCTCGTCGTCGCCGCCGAGCACCTGGCACTCCCGGTAGAAGGCGTTGAAGTCCTCGGCGAACTCGCGGGTGTAGGTGGCGATGCGGTGCGGTTCGAGTTCGTCGGCGGCTTCCTCGACGACCGCCGGGAAGCGCGCGATGGTCCGCAACAGGTCCCGCGCCTCGGGTTCGGCGAGGTCGGCGGCGTCGATGTCGCCGGTGTGACCGGGACCGTCGGCAGGGACCAGTCCCGCGCTCGCGGCCTCGTCGAGAATGCCACAGGCCCGCGCGTGGACGTACTGGACGTACGGCGCGGACTGGGCCTCGAAGTCGAGCGCCCGGTCCCACTCGAAGGTGATCGCCTTGGTGGGCTGTTTCGAGACGATGTCGTAGCGAACAGCGCCGGTCCCGACCTGGTGGGCGATGCGCTCGACGTCTTCCTCGTCGAGGTCGTCGTCGCGCAGGCGGTCGTCGAGGCGGTCTTCGACCTCGTCGCGGGCGCGGTCGATGGCCTCGTCGAGCAGGTCGTCGAGGTCGATACCGGTACCCTCGCGCGTCGACATCTTCCCCTCGGGGAGGTTGACGTAGGAGTAGAGGACCTGGTCCAGTTGGTCGGTGTCGCGACCCAGCAGGTCCAGCGTCGCGCGGACCTGGTCGGCCTGGAGGCCGTGGTCCTCGCCGAGTACCGTCACCGCGCGGTCGAAGTTGTCGAACTTCCACTCGTGGTGAGCCAGGTCGCGGGTCGCGTAGAGGCTCGTCCCGTCCGAGCGCAGGAAGACGAGGTTCTTGTCGATACCTGGCAGGTCGAGTTGCCAGGCCTCCTCCTCGTAGACGGCCGCGTCGAGTTCCTTGAGGCGCGCGACGAGGGCGTCGGTCGAGCCGTCGCGCATGAAGCGCGTCTCCTTGACGAACTCGTCGAACTCGGCGGGCAGGCGCGCCAGACACTCGGTCATCCCCGAGAGCACCTGGTCGACGACTTCGGCGACGCGCTCGTAGGTCTCCTCGTCGCCCGCCTCCAGTCCCTGCATGATCGACTGGATCTCCGCCTCCGCGGCCTCGACCTCCTCGTCGGGACCGTCCTCGAGGAAAGTGTTGCCCGTGCGGTAGTAGCGCACGAGGTCGTACTCGATGCGGTCGCGCTCGGGGTCGGGCAGCTCGCTCTCGTCGAAGGTCTCGTAGGCCCAGGTGAACGTGGCCACCTGGCGGCCGGCATCGTTGACGTAGTAGTGCGTCTCGACGTCGTAGCCGGCGAAGTCGAGGACGCGCCGGAGGGCGTCGCCGACGATGGGGTTGCGGGCGCGCCCGACGTGGACAGGTCCCGTGGGATTGGCGCTCGTGTGCTCGACGACGACAGAGGTGTCCCGGTCGGGGAGGCGGCCGTAGCCCGACTCGACCGCAGCGGCGACGGTGTCGGCGAAATAGCGCTCGCTCGGGAGGAAATTGAGGTAGGGACCCTGAGTGGTGACGCTGCCGACGTAGTCGTAGTCGGCGGCGTCGACCTCGCCCGCGAGTTCGGCGGCGACCTCGGGCGGGGGCGCGCCGACCTCGCTGGCCAGTCGGAAGGCGACACTGGAGGCCAGTTCGGCGTCGACATCGTCCGGCGGGCGCTCTATCCCCAGGTCGTCGGTCGGCAGGTCGCGGGCCACCAGCGCCACCTCGAGGGCGTCGGCGACTTCCGCGCGCAGCGAGCGAAGCATACCCCCGCGTTTTCGAGCGCCGGATATAGGGGTGACGAATGGCCCGCGCTCGCGGTAGTATTTTGCACCTCGAAGACCACCTTCTGTCGAATGACGGCCGACGCCGACCGGCCGATACGCTCGTGGCTCGACGAGAAGCGGCCGCTCTCCGAGTCGGACGCGGTGCTGTGGTCAGTGGTCGTCCTCGCGTCGGTGTTCGACGTGGTGACGACGATGGTGGGGATCGAGCGAGGATTCGGCGAGGGCAACGCGGTCGCGCGAGCGTTCATCGAGACCTACGGCTCGCCGGGGATCGGCCTGCTGAAGTTCACCGCGCTCGTAGTGGTCGTGGTTTCCTGGGCCCTGCTCCCCGGACGCTACGGGAGCGCCGTCCTCTCGGGGTTCGCCGTCGTCTCGCTGACCGTCGTCGCGAGCAACGCGCTCACGCTGTTGCCGTGAGCGCGTCGCGTTCACGCTGTTGCCGTGACCGCGTCGCGCTCACGCTCTTGCCGTGACCGTGGAAAAACCACCGCGCGACCGCGGACTCAGCCGAACAGGCCGAAGCGGCCGCCGGAGTCGTCTTCGTCGTCCTCGTCGTCGTCGGCGTCCGCATCGAACCACGCGGGTTCGAGCGCCGTCTCCACGTCGTCGATCTCGAGCCCCTCGAAGAAGACGCCGACGAGGCGCTCGGTGAGCTGTCGGTAGGCCTCGGCCGCCGGGCTGTCCGGGGCGTTGAGGACGAGCGGTTCGTCCTCCGTGGCCTCGATATCGTCGGGGACGACCGCGAACAGTGTCGAGTCGAACTGGTCGGCGATGTACTCGACGTCGGTTTCGGTCGTCGTCCGGTTGAGGACGGTCCCGAGCACGTCACCGCCGACGCGGTCTGCCAGTTCGGCGGTCTTGACGGCGTCGCCGACCGCGACGTCGTCGGGAGTGGTGATGAGGAGGATGCCGTCCGCGAGGCCGAGTGGGACAGTCGTCTCGTGTGAAAGACCCGCGCCGGTGTCGATGAGGACGACGTCGTAGGCGTTGCGCAGGGTCTTGATGACCTTCTTGAGTTTCGCGGGGTCGGCGTCGGCGAAGGCCTCCAGACTCTGCTCGCCAGGGACGATGGTGATCCCGCCCTGAACGTCCATGAGCGCCTCGCTGACTGCCCGCCCGCCGGCGAGGATCTCGTGGATACTCGCGTCGGGGTCGATCCCGAGCATGGCACCGAGATTCGCCATGCCGAGGTCGGCGTCGACGACGACGGTGTCGTAGCCGCGGTCTTCGAGCGCCGCGGCGACGTTGACGGCCGTCGTCGTCTTCCCAACTCCCCCTTTCCCGCCAGCGACGGTGCAGACGTATCCCGCCATTACATCGTTGCAAGTGACGGAGCGCATATAAACCCGCCGCCCCGTTTGCCCCGCTGCAATGGGGCGGTCGCCCCGCGTGTCTCCCACAGCCGGGAGCGGCCGCTCTCCAGCGTCTCTTCGCAGCGACGAGCGGCCCCGTTCGGATACCCCCAACGGTGAGCGCCCCCTGTTCCGGTGCCCTCACAACTGGGAGCGGCCGCCGTTTCGCGGGCAACCGCTGCAGGTCAACACTTACTTACCGTCCTCGGCCCGAAACGGGTACAATGAGCGAGCAAGAAGGACAGTCGGACAAACAGAAATACGAGTTCCAGCGAGTCATCGAGAAACTCGAGGACTACCGCGGCTCGGGGACCCAGCTTGTCTCTATCTACGTCCCCGAGGACAAGCAGATCAGCGACGTCGTCGCTCACGTCACCCAGGAACACAGCGAAGCCGCGAATATCAAATCGAAGGAGACCCGGACGAACGTCCAGGACGCTCTCAAATCGATCAAGGACCGCCTGCGCTACTACGACACCTTCCCGCCGGAGAACGGCATGGTGATCTTCTCGGGTGCGATATCGACCGGTGGCGGCCGCAGCGACATGATCACCGAGACCCTCGAGAGCCCGCCACAGTCCATCGAGTCCTTCCGCTATCACTGCGATTCGGAGTTCCTCACCGAACCGCTCGCGGACATGCTCACCGACAAGGGCCTGTTCGGTCTCGTCGTCCTCGACCGGCGCGAGGCCAATGTCGGCTGGCTACGGGGCAAACGCGTCGAGCCCGTCAAGTCCGCCGAGTCGCTCGTCCCCGGCAAACAGCGGAAAGGGGGCCAGTCCGCCCAGCGGTTCGCCCGCCTGCGCCTGGAGGCCATCGACAACTTCTACCAGGAGGTCGCCGGCATGGCCAACGACCTCTTCGTCCCCGAGCGCCACGACATGAACGGCATCCTCGTCGGCGGCCCCTCGCCCACCAAAGAGGAGTTCCTCGACGGCGACTACCTCCACCACGAACTCGGGGACATGGTCCTCGGGAAGTTCGACGTCTCCTACACCGACGAATCGGGCCTGCACGACCTCGTCGACGCCGCACAGGACGTCCTCGACGAGCACGAGATGATGCAGGACAAGAAGCTCATGGAGCGCTTTTTCGAGGAGCTCCACGACGGCAACCTCGCGACCTACGGGTTCGGCCCGACTCGCGAGAACCTGGTCATGGGCGCCGTCGAAACCCTGCTTCTGAGCGAGGACCTGCGCCAGGACGTGGCCGTCTACGAGTGTCCCAACGGCCACGAGGAGCGGGAACTGCTCGACTCCGGCGAGAGCCTCTCCGAGCACGACTGTTCGCGCTGTGGCGAGTCCGCGGACGGCGACCGCGTCGACGCCATCGACGACCTGATCGAGATCGCCGAACAGCGCGGCACCGAGGTCCACTTCGTCTCCACGGACTTCGAGAAGGGCGAACAGCTCCTCTCCGCGTTCGGCGGCGTCGCCGGCATCCTCCGGTACTCCACCGGCGTGTGACAGCCGTCCGAGTCTCGCGTATTCACGCCACACAGCGGCGGCTATTCGATGGTCGTGTCTGCACGCCACACAGCGCCGGCTCTGTGGTCGAGAGTAGGGGGGAGTGCCGCCCCGGGCCGGAAGTGGGGGAGAGTGCTGGCCCGGGCGAGCGGCAAACGGGTGCTGGTGGTAAAGTGGGGGATTGGGGGGAGACGACGACGGGTCCTAAGTGTCGTCGCGGCGGCACCTGGTTCGGATGCCGCAACTAACTGTACAGTCGGGAGGTGTAAATCCTGTATGCCTAACTGCGTAGGTACTGATCGAGAACAGCCGTGATCCGGCAGTTGCCGTCCGTATTCGGCGACATATCACCCTGGAATACCAGGCCGTGCTGGCGCTGTCATCTGACTCCGCGTCACCGGCCGGGCGGTTACAGGGTCGTCTTAGAGTAGCTGTTCGAGTTGTCGCCGGCGCGTTCGCAGGTCGACGTCCGCGTCGATCGCGGGGTCGGCAGCCAGGCGGTCGAGCGCGAGCAGCGGGTCGGTCCCCGCACGTTCGACGCGCTCCAGGAGCGCCGATATCTCCGCCCGATTGGTCACCAGCGACGAGAGCAGGCCAACGAGCAGCGCCAGCGGAACGGCCGCTGCCGCGTCCGACGGGAGGCCATCGCTGACGCGGTCGAAATCGGGGGTATCGGCCGGCGGGTCCGCGGCGGGTCGGAGCGCCAGACAGACCGTACAGAGCGCCGCCCCGGGCTCCTCGCCCGGCAGGTACTCCCGCAGGTCGGCCGGGACCGCGAACGCCACCGTCTCGCTCCCGCATTCGGGACAGTCCATAGCTGGTGGTGGCACGCGTCCGGACTAAACGGTGCCGACCGCGGGGAGCGGTCGGTGCCAACCGCCGGAGAACGGCGCCGACCGCGGGGAGCTCGGTGTCTGTTCCTCAGACAGTTTCGACTCGACGGTCGGAGAGACAGAGAGAGTCGTGGGTGGTCGCAGAGACGTCAGTCGTCGGCCGGGACGGCTTCGCGTTCTTCCTCGGCTTCGGCCTCGCGCTCCTCGCGTTCCTCGCGTTCTTTCTTGTCTTTGATCTTCTTCATGCGGAAGATCTCTTCGCGCTCCTGTTCTTCGAGTTTCTGCTCGATGTACTCCTCGTTGGCTCGCAGTTCCGGGAGGAGCTTGAACTCCAGCGCGTTGACACGGCGCTTGGTGGTCTCGATCTCGTCGAGGAGCTTCTTCATCGCGGTTTCGACCTCGGCGGCGAGGATGATCTGGTCGATGAGTTCCTCGTAGGCCTCTGCGGCCTCGTCGATGCGCGCGCTCGTCCCGAGGACGCCGTAGCCGCGCTCGTCGAGGGTCTTCCGGACTTTCGTCGAGTCGATCTGGGGGACGTAGACGCCCATCACGCTTTTCGACTCGGTGGTGATCTCGGGGTGTTCTTTCAGCGCTGCGGCGGCGCCGCGGACGGCTACGTCGCCGTCCAGCGCCCGCGCCATGTTGATCGCTCGCTGGGCCTCCTCGTACTGGTTTTCGAGGTCAGCGCGGACGTCCTGGGCCTCGTCCAGGATGTCCATGAACTCCATGATGAGGCCGTCGCGTTTCTGCTCCAGGGTGTCGTGTCCGCGCTCGGAGAGCTCGATGCGGTCCTCGATCTGCATGAGCTCCTTGCGAGTCGGTTTGACGTCCTCGGCCATTGGTCGTGGTTTGACGACGTAGCCAGTTAACCGTTTTCAGTCTCGACGGCCGGCGACGCGGCCCGACTGCCGCGTTCGAACCCCGAAACGGCTACCAGTACCCCTGCGTGCGGTCGATCCACGTCACGACCGCGACGTGGGGCAGGGTCATGACCGCGATGGCGACCAGATAGAGGGCGACGACGCCCGACAGACTCTCGGGCGGCGACGGCGCCGTGACCCACAGCGCGCCCACGACCGCCAGACCACCGGCGGTCGGGAGCGCGGCCTCACGGGCGAACCGGCCGAGCGCGGGCGCGAGGCGGCCCCGCGACAGCGCCGCCGTCGCCCGTTCGTCGAGGGTGAGCACCCGCGCGATGTGGCGAGCGGAGTGCCAGCAACAGAAGTAGACACCGATGGCGAACACCGGCGGGACGACGAGGAAAAACGTCCACAGCAGTGCCGTCTCGCCGGCGTCGACCGCCCACGCACGCCGGTCGCCCGCGCGGCGATAGCCGAGCGCGAGCGTCACCACCGTCAGCGCCGCGAAGCCAACACCGAGCGCGAGGCGGACATCGGGGCCGACCGGCCAGGTTGTCACCGTGCCGCCGAAGGGGGCGGCGAAGGCCGCGACTACCTCGCGGTAGCGGTCCGGAAAGGCGAGGAGAGGGACGAGCATCGGCAGGCCCCCGCGGACGAGGACGGTCAGGACCCGCTGGCCGAGCGAGTCGAGGTGATCTGCGCCGAGGACGGCCGCGAGCGGGTGGAGTTCCCCCTGGCCCCAGTGGAACCAGGTGACGGCGACGAAGACGACCGCGCTCGCGACGGGCGCGAGAAACCACCCGAGAGCGTACACGCCGCCGGCGACGAGGTAGACGACGCCGACGACGCCCATCCAGCGGCGGTCCAGGCGGCCGGTCACGGCTCGCGGGAGCGCCGACCAGTCGACGGCCCCGTGGGGGAGACCGAGGACGACCACGCTCGCGACCAGCGGCAGGTACCGCCACCGGTCGGGGATGCCGGCACCGGCCGCGAACGCCACCGTACAGGCCGCGACCGGGATCCACGGCAGCCAGACGACCGGCGCGCGAAGCGTCTCGCGCACCCCGGCGGGCAGGACCGCCCGCCCGGTCGCTGTCACCGTCATGGCTTCATTACTGTCATGGCTTCGTCAGCCTCATCATTCGGTCACCGGCGGTTCGTCGGTCCCCACGGTCGCGGGGTCGTCGGTCCCCACGGTCGCGGGGTCGTCGGTCCCCACGGTCGCGGGGTCGTCAGTTTCACTCGACAGCCGTTCACCGCGCTCGCCGGGGAGTCCCGCCGCCCTGTCACTCGGATCCCGCGCCCGCCAGCGGTGGACGACCCAGTACAGCAGAATCAGCCCCTGAACGACGAAGGTATTGGTCACGACGAAAAACACCATCTCCTCTATCGGGAGGCCGGCGACGCCAAGTCCGGTCGAGTAGGTGTTGGCGATGGTCCAGACGCCGGCGTCGATGGCGACCCAGTCGGCGGCCCAGAGGTACGCCGACGGGACGAGCACCGCGAGCGCGACCCGCCGCCGAGTCGCGAGCAGGTACCGCCAGCCGACGGCCCACTGCAGCGCGAACACCGGGCCAGCCCACGCGAGGATGGCCCCGAGGTAGAAGGTCCCCGAACGGGTCAGGCAGGCGAGCCCGACGAGTCCCACCGCGAAGCCGGCGCCGACGCCGGCGGCGCGGTCGCGCCAGGTGTGGCGGACGCCCGCGACGACTGGGCCGGCGACCTGGACCGTCCACAGCGCCGTCAGCAGCGGCTGGAGTACGAAAAAGAGCAGTTCCTCGACCGGTACCGACCACACGCGCGCCGCGACGCGGCCGTCGCCGTACCACCAGACGCCAGTCCGGATGAGGTGCCCGTCCCAGGGCGTGGTGTAAACGACGGCCAGCGCGGTGACGACCCCGACGCCAACGCCGGTGACTCGCCAGTCCACCCGCTCGCGCCGCCAGTACGCCGCGGCCGCGAGTGCGGCCAGCGGCGGGGCGAGGAACACGGCGTGGAACTCGAGGTAGGTGAGCGCCATCGGCGTCTCGTGTGGTGTGTCAGCCGAGGTGGCCCGTCAATCGTCCGGGCCAGTTGTCGTCAGTGATACCGGAAGCTGTTCGTCAGCGCGGTCGCGTATGACCACGGGCGCGGGCGGGTCGTCCCGACCGCTGCCGCGTGGTCAGTCGGCGGCAGTACTCGCTTCCTCGCCAGACGCCGAGGAGACGGTGTCGAGCACCTGCCGGCTCGACAGTAGCAGGAACCCGAAGCCGACCTTCGCAACGAGGTCGAGCACCATGAACCCAGCCGTCTCGATGTTCAGGCTCACGGCGCCGACTCCCTCGGTCCCGACCAGCCACCAGACCGGGTAGACTAGCCAGATGACGACGACCAAGTTCCGGAGCTGGGCGAACTTCGCGCCCACCTCACTGCCAAGCGCCTTCGCCTGCTCGGAGAGTGTCCCGAACAGGAAATACAGGAGCACGAGCAGCAACGCGGTGCTGACGCCCCACCAGACGAGGCGGTCGGCTTCCGCACCAAGGATCACCAGCGCGTCGCCGCTCGCCACGTCGGTCGCACCGCCGGTCAGCGTCGCGACTGCGCCAGTGCCGATCATCAGCGCGTCGAGGCTGATGAGCGCGGCGAGCTGGTTTCGGTTCGCCCGGGCGAGCAGCCCAAGGTCCAGCAGCAACAGCGGTGTCGTGAACAGCCAGTCCGTATACCTGGCCCAGTAGATGTCCAACACCTCGTCACCAACTACAACGGATGTTAGCCCGTATCCAAGGGCCATCGCGAGGTAGTTGACGAACGCGATTGCTGTGATTAATATCGTTACGATATAGAACTCTTGGCGTTTCTCGTCCTCTTCTCCCCATCCCTTGGCGATGAAGTACAGCATCCCAAGGAACATTCCGGCTGTCCCCAGCCAGAGCCATAGTTGTTCGCTACCTGGTTGTGGCATGACTACACATACAAGTTGGGTGGTTCCAAACATAACGTCACTACCAAACTAGTTGGAGATTCCGGCAATGTGTGCGATTCGCCGTCGAGAACCGGTCTCGAAGCCGTCTGTGTGACGGCCTCGACGGTCTGTGCGGCGCTCTAATCAGTTCGGGTACAGTTCCTCGAACACCTTGCGCTGGGCCGCACGGAGATGCTGGTGAAAGGTCGAGCGGCCGATATCCATCGACTCCGCGAGGTCTTCGCCGGTCGTCTCGCGGGGCCACTCGAAGAAACCGCCGACGATGGCCGTCCGGAGCGCCGTGGCCTGCCGGTCAGTGAGTCGCTCGTCGATCCGGCCACGGATACCCTGGCGCGTCTCCGCCGGCCGCTCCTGTTCCCGGTAGGCCGACAGGTCCGCGCCGGGAACGCCGTCTTCGACGGCCTCGACCACCGACCGGGGCTGTGCGTCCAGCGGGATCTCCACGGTGAGTTCCCCCGTTCCATCCGCCGCCGACATGGCGGTGATCCGTCCGCCGCGGTCGAGCAGTAACTGGACCAGCGGCGACCGCTTGACAGTGAACTCGACGACCGAGCGACCGCCGCTTCCGCCTCGACCGCTATCGGCGCTTCCCCCCGCGTCATCGCTGACCGTCACCGGTGCGTACGCGGCCACCTCGTCGTAGTCCGCAACGGTCGCCTCGAGCGCCTCGGGGTCGGCATCGGTCTCGAAAAAGAAGGTCGTCGACCCCTCCTCGCGGGTGACCGTCCCCGTGTGGACGAATTCGGCGTCGAGGTCAGTCGAGAGGCCGAGGAAGAAGGGGTCGGTACCCGACAGCGAGAAGACCAGCTCGGTCACCTGGTCCGACCCCAGCAGCTGCTGGCTGGTCAGGTCGTGCAGGGCCATCGCGGTCGAGCGCCCGACCGCCGAGAGCACCCGCTGTTCGGGCTGGCTGAGCGTCGCGTCGGGCGCGAGCCCGACCGCGAGCACACCGTAGCTCACGTCGCCGTACTGTAGCGGGACGGCCGCAAGGCCGCCGATCCCGAGGTCCACGTACCGATCGGTGAGCGTCCCGTCGGTCGCGACCTGCATGTCGCCGGTCCTCGCGGCCCGTGCAACGGGGTCGTCAGCGTCAGCGTCGAGTGGCTCCGTCAGCGGGTCGTCGCTCCCTGCCCAGGTGGTCACCGAGAACTGCTCCCGGGCAGGGTCGCGCTCGCAGACCCACGTCAGCGCGTACTCGTCGGTCGCGATCAGCCGGTCACACACTGCCTGCTCGACCGCCGACCGCGAGTCCGCGCCCAGGAGATCCGAGGTCACGTCGGTCACCAGCCCGTCCAGTCGGTCGAGCAGTGCCTCCACCTTCTCGCGCTCGCGGGTTGCCTTCTCGGCCTGGCGGCGGGCCTCGCGCTCGGCCTCGACGCGGTCGGTCACGTCTAGCTGGAAGCCGACGTAGTGGGTCGGGTCGCCGTCGGGGCCTGTGACCGGTGCGATATGTACCCGGTTCCAGAACGGGTCGCCGTCGTCGGTGTAGTTGACGAGTTCGACCGAAACGGGCTCGCCCTCGTCGATTGCTTCGGCCATCGTGGCGATCTTCCCCTCGTCGGAATCGTCGCCCTGCATGAAGTTGCAGTTGCGACCCAGCACCATCGGTTCGTCGTAGCCCGCGAGCTCCTCGAAGGCGTCATTGACGTAGATGAGCGGCGTGTCCCGCCGGCGCCCGTCGGCGATGGTGATCCCGACCGGCGCCTCGTCCATCGCCCGGTCTTTGAGCTGTTCGGTCACCGCCGCGAACCGCCGGTCGGGTTCCGTGGCCGCCGCCCGGAGCGCGTCGACCAGCGCGAGTCGCTGTTTGCCCGGCGGGTCGCGGGGCACGTAGTCGGTCACACCCGCGCCGACCGCTTCGCTCGCCAGCTGCTCGTCGCCGTCTCCGGTGAAAAGCACGAACGGCAGCGCGTCGTCGCGCTCGCGCACCTCCCGCAACAGCTCTAGCCCCGACCCGTCGGGGAGGTGCTGTTCGCTCACGACGTAGTCGACCGCTCTATCCTCGATCCGTTCGCGCGCGGCGGCGTACTCCGACACGCGCTCGACCCGAAACCCGGCGCCCTCAAGCACGTCGACCGTCGGGTGGACGCGGTCGTCGTCGGGGTCGACGTAGAGCACCACGCCGTCGCCGGCTGCAGTCGTCATAGCATCCCTTGATTCGGGCCACTCAAGAGCGTTACTCCGAGCCGCCGGCCGAAACGCCGGTCACTCATCTGTCAGGACGCCGGTCGGTCGTCGGTCGGACCGGGAAAACAGGAAGACTGCGTGGGTCAGTCGGCCGCGACTTCGGCCTCGACGCTCTCGTCGTAGTACTCCTCGATGTACTCCTCGTCGATGCGGTTGAGCTCCTCTTTCGGCAGCATCGAGAGCAGCTCCCACCCCTCCGAGAGCGTCTCCTCGATGGAGCGGTTGGTGTCGAAGCCCTGGTCGACGAACTCCTCCTCGAACTCCGCGGCGAAGTCGAGGAACTTGTTGTCACGCTCCGAGAGTGCCTCGCGACCGACGATGTTCACGAGGTCGCGCTTGTCCTTGCCCTCCGCGTAGGCGTAGAACAGCTGGTCGGAGACGCCACCGTGGTCGCCACGGGTAAGCCCCTCGCCGATCCCGTCGTCCATCAGGCGCGAGAGACTCGGTGAGACGTTCACCGGCGGCTTGAAGCCCTCGCTGTTGAGGTCGCCGTCGATGAGGATCTGTCCCTCGGTGATGTACCCGGTCAGGTCCGGGATCGGGTGCGTGATGTCCTCGCTGGGCATCGTCAGGATGGGCACCTGCGTGATCGAGCCCTCCTGACCCTTGATTCGGCCCGCCCGCTCGTAGAGCTGGGCGAGGTCCGTGTACATGTATCCGGGGTAGCCACGCCGGCCCGGCACTTCCTCGCGTGCCGCACCGATCTCGCGCAGCGCCTCACAGTAGTTGGTCATGTCCGTCAGGATGACCAGCGTGTGGTACCCCTTCTCGAAGGCGAGGTACTCCGCCGTCGTGAGCGCGAGTCGCGGCGTGACCGTTCGCTCGACCGCGGGGTCGTTCGCGAGGTTCATGAAGACGACCGACCGCTCCAGCGCACCCGTGCGCTCGAAGTCGTCCATGAACTCGTTGGCCTCCTCAGCCGTAATACCCATCGCGCCGAAGATCACCGCAAACTCGGTGTCCTCGCCCTCCTCGGCCTCCTCCGGAACGGAGGCCTGGCGGGCGATCTGCAGCGCCAGTTCGTTGTGGGGCAGACCCGCACCCGAGAAGATCGGGAGCTTCTGGCCCCGGACCAGCGTGTTCATGCCGTCGATGGACGACACGCCGGTCTGGATGAACTCCTCTGGGTACTCCCGGGAGTAGGGGTTGATCGCTTCGCCGACGATGTCCCGGCGCTCGTCCGGGACGATGTCGGGGCCGCCGTCGATCGGGTTCCCGGACCCGTCGAGGACCCGTCCGAGCAGGTCCTCCGTGACGGGCATCTTCATCGTCTCGCCGAGGAACCGGACCGACGATTCGCGGTCGATACCGGAGGTCCCCTCGAACACCTGAATGGCGACGTGGTCGCTCGAGCTGTCGAGGATCTGGCCGCGGCGGGTCTCCCCGTCGCTCGTCTCGATCTCGACGATCTCGTCGTAGCCGATCGCCTCGTCGGTCTCGACGAAGACCAGCGGACCGCTGATTTCCGTGATAGTCTGGTATTCTTTCATCGTTAGTAGAGTGCGCGGAGCTGTTCGGTGATGTCTGCCTCGAGTTCGTCGACGAACTCGTCGGCCTCGTCGTCCGGGGTCGTGGCGATGCGGTTGAGCCGCGGCGCGGCGTCGATATCCGTGATCTCGTCGACCGGGACGCCCGACTCCAGCGCGTCGAAGGCCTCGTCGCTGAACGTCTTGATCGCCTCGAGCAGCCGGTAGGTCTTCTCCGGCGGACAGTAGCGGTCGACGTCGTGCAGGGCGTTCTGCTGGAGCCACGCCTCCTTGAGGAACTTGGACACCTCGAGGGTGAGCTGCTGGTCCTCCGGCAGGGCGTCCTTGCCGACGAGCTGGACGATCTCCTGGAGTTCGCCCTCCTCGTCGAGGGTGTCGATGGCCCACTGGCGCTGCTCGGACCAGTCGTCGGCGACGTTGTCCTCGAACCACGGGTCCAGCTGGTCCCGGTACAGCGAGTACGAATCGTTCCAGTTGATCGCCGGGAAGTGACGCTTGTTCGCCAGGTCGGAGTCAAGCGCCCAGAACGTCTTCACGATGCGCAGCGTGTTCTGGGTCACCGGCTCGGAGAAGTCACCGCCCGGGGGCGAGACAGCCCCGATGACCGAGATGGAGCCCTCGGTCCCGTTGATGTTCTCGAAGTAGCCGGCGCGCTCGTAGAACGCGCTCAGGCGCGCGGCGAGGTAGGCGGGGTAGCCTTCCTCGCCGGGCATCTCTTCGAGGCGCGAGGAGATCTCGCGCATCGCTTCGGCCCACCGCGAGGTGGAGTCGGCCATCAGCGCCACGTCGTAGCCCATGTCGCGGTAGAACTCCGCGATGGTGATTCCCGTGTACACGCAGGACTCACGGGCGGCGACGGGCATGTTCGACGTGTTGGCGATGAGGCAGGTCCGGTCCATCAGGGGGTTGCCCGTCTGGGGGTCCGGCAGTTCCGGGAAGTCGTCGATGACCTCGGTCATCTCGTTGCCCCGCTCGCCACAGCCGATGTAGACGACGATGTCCGCGTCGGCGAACTTGGCGAGACTCTGCTGGGTGACGGTCTTGCCCGACCCGAACGGGCCGGGAATCGCGGCCGTCCCGCCCTTCGCGAGCGGGAACAGGCCGTCGAGGATGCGCTGCCCGGAGGTCAGGGGTTCGGTCGGCGTCTGCTTGTCGACAGTCGGCCGCTCCTCGCGGACCGGCCACTCCTGGCGCATCTTGACCTCGGCGCCGTTCGAGAGCTCGGCGACCGCCTCCTCGACGGTGAAGTTCCCCGACTCGATGCTCGTCACCTCGGCGGTTTCGCCCTCTTCGAGGGCGTCCGGCGGGACCATCACCTTGTGGTCGATACTCGCCGTCTCGGGAACGATGCCGACCACGTCGCCGCGGCCGACCTCGTCGCCCTCCTCGACGTCCGGGGTGAACTCCCAGGTCTTCTCCAGGTCGATACCGGGGGCGTCGACGCCGCGGTCGAGGAAGGCCGACCCCATCTTGTCCTCGAGGACGTCCAGCGGACGCTGGACGCCGTCGTAGATGGAGTCGAGCATCCCCGGACCCAGGTCGACCGAGAGCGGTGCGCCCGTCCCTTCGACGGGTTCGCCCGGCGAGACGCCGGAGGTCTCCTCGTAGACCTGGATCGTCGTAACGTTCCCTTCGATCTCGATGACCTCGCCCATCAGTCCCTCGTCGCCGACGTAGACGACGTCGTTCATCTTCGCGTCGAGGTCCGTCGCGGTGACGACGGGCCCCGAGACGCTCTCGATGACGCCGTCCTCGCGAACCGTTGTGTCTGTTGCTTGACTCATATCAGTCTTCCTCCATCAGGTCGATGCCGATGGCGCGTTTGATCTGCTCTCGCAGGCCGCTGGAGCCGCCCTCGCCACCCAGCGTGACGAGTACTGGCTCCACGCTCGTTTCGACGTCCGACCGCACGCCGCGGGAGAGTCGCTCCAGGTCCTCGTCGTGCATCACGAGGATGCCGACGTCGTCGTCGGCGAGCATCTCCCGCACGGCCTCGTCGTACTGTTCGTCTACGTCCTCGCTGACTGTCTCGTCGATGTCGGCGAACTTCCGGACGCCCGCCAGGCGAAAGCCCGTCGTGAAGTCCGGACTGCCGACGACGGCGATCTCCTGGCTCATCGTCGGGCCTCCACGGTCATAGTATCACCAGCTCCGTTTCGATCTCGTCGGGGGAGAGCCCCGCCTCCTTGCCGCGCGCGATGGCGCGGATGTTGTCCACCTCGCGCTCTTTGGCGAGAATGAATGAGAGCACCGGACACACCGACAGCGGGTAGCGGTTCGAGAGGGTGTCCGCGTACTCCAGCAGCGCCGCGTCGAGCGCGTGTTCGAACTCGACGAGGCTGTCGGCCTCGACGAGCACGTCCAGCGCCGCGTCGAGGTCGTCGCCGTACGTGCTCTCGCGGACTCGTTCGACGAGCTGGTCCTGATTGGCCACGAGCTGGCGGATCTCACCCGCGTCGAACAGCTGTCCACCCTCGATGTAGTACTCCGAGGGGTCGAGGTCAGTCCCGCTGCGGGCCAGTCGGAGCGCGTTCCGGAGGTTCCGGAAGTCGATCTCCGCCTCGAGGAACTCGACGTACAGGCGCGTCGCCCGGTCGGGGTCGTCTGGGAGGTCCCCCATCAGGTGTTCGTAGAAGGTCCGGTCGATGGCGTTCTCCAGCGGGATGAGCAAGCCAACGTCTTCGTAGTCCTCCATCGCCGCGGCGAGCGCCTCGCCGAAGATAGTCCGGTCGAGCGACTCGACGACGGTTTCGATCGAGTCGGCGTCGAGCAGTCGCGCCAGCAGGTCCTCGTCGAGTTCGCCCGCGTCGATGAGGTCGTCCTCGACGGTCGCACGGTTCGCACCGGAGTACAGCCCGCGCAGCACCGTCTTGAGGTTCCAGGCGTCGAACTTGCGCAGATAGCGGGCGATGTAGCCGTACAGTCCCCCGTCGGCCCAGCGCAGCATGTCGTCGAAGTGTCCGGCGAGGTTCTCGTTCAGCGCGTACTCGATGAGGTCGCCCCCGGAGTGGCGCGCACCGAGCCGGTTCATCGCCGCCTCGTACTCGCTTTCCTCCATGAAGCGGGCGATCTCGCCGGTACCCATCCGGACCAGCTTGCGGTAGTCGTCGTCGTCGAACAGCTTCGACCGACGCGACCGGACGCGAGCGGTCACGTACTCGTAGTTGCTCGATTCGTAGTCGTCGGTCGTGCTCATGATTCGAACAGCCGGTCGCTGATCTCCCGGAGGTTGTCCTCCCAGACGTCCTCGAGCACCGAGTCGAACGTGTTGTTGACCCGGACACGGGAGGCCTCGCTCTCGACGACGACGCCGCCGAGACACTCGTACTCGCCGCCGTACTCGAAGGCGTAGTCAGCGAGGACCTCCTCGAGCAGGTCCTGGTCGTCGGGGCGTCCGTAGACGACCACGTCGCTGTCCTCGTCGAACTCGGTCGCAGCGGCGTCGAGCAGCGCGCGGGTCAGCTCCTCGCGCGTGTCGCCGCCCAGGGTCGCGAGTTCGTCTTCGACGGCGTCGTGGACGTCCGCGAGCGCGTCTCGACGGGCTTCGAGCCGCGCCTGTTTGGCCTCGAGCTTCGCGCTCGAGAGCTTCTGTTCGCGCTCTTGCTCGATGGTGGCCTCGACCTCGGCGGCCCGCTCGTCGCGGATCTCTTCGGCGTCGGCCTCGGCCTCCTCGATGAGTTCGTCTGCCTGTGCCTCGGCGTCAGCCCGTATCTCGTCCGCACGTGCGCGGGCCTCGTCGCGAATGTCCTCTACGACTGTATCGAGGCTCATAATTGTGGGATAGGGGGCGTTCTCAGACCAGGAAGATGGTCACGAACGCGATGATGATCAGCGTCTCGGGCAGCGCCGTGAAGATGAGTCCGGAGACGAACATGTCGTCGTCCTCGGCGACCGCGCCAACGGCGGAGGCCCCGATAGAGCGCTGTGCGATACCTGTCCCGAGCGCGCCGAGCCCGACGGCCAGGCTCGGACCGAGCGCTTTCGCGCCTTCGGCGGTGATAGCGGGACTCGATGCGTTCTGCTGCAGTACGACGTCGGCCAGCTGTGGAAGATTGTCGATCATGGCTGTGAGTTAGGTCGCGACGGGTTCGGTTGCGTACACGCTCGAATTGCTCTATCGTGGGCATAAAGCTTCCCAAATCGGACGAATAGAAGCCACACGTGCCGAATCAGAAACCGCCGGCTATGCGACGGCGCGTCGCCACGACCGGCGACCGCCAGCGAACGCAGTCGAGAGAACTCGCCCGGTCGTCAGTCCTCGGCGGTGTAGTTCCGGTCGTTCCCGAAGGGCGAGTAGGTCGTCCCGTCGCCCTCGTAGAACTTCCCGAAGAACTCGAAGTACTCCAGGCGGATAGACTGGATACCCGAGGACGTGACGCCGAGCAGGAGAACGACCAGGTGCCCGATCAGCAAGACGAGGATGCCGAACACGAGCGTCGCGGGGCCGCCGTGCATCATCCCGTCGAACATGATCGCCTCCGCACCGTACTCTTTGGTCACGTACTCCGGCCCGTGGTTGAGCATGTAGTGATACTCGCCGTGGTGTTCGTACGCGCCGAAAAAGAGGAGATTGACCGCGAAGGCCATCCCCGCCTTCGCCAGCAGCACCGCGGCGATACGCAGATACGACAGCGCGTGAGCGAGCACCTGGTGGATCTCGACGAGTTCGTGGGCCGGCCCGACGGCCAGCAGCGCAATGCCGACGCCGATCATCCCGGCGCCGACGAGTTCCATCAGCGGGATCGTGCCGACCGTGGTCGGCGATGGGATCCCGGTGAATCCGAGTTCGAAGGCCGCGCCGGAGCCCTCGTTGAACACCTGGTAGATGAAATCAGGCTTGGGCCCCAGATAGGTCGTCTCGCCGTCAACCGTCTCCGAGGGCGGCCGGCTGAAGATGAACAGCCACGTGCCGTTCAGCGCGAGCAGCCAGGAACCGGTCTCGAGGACCGCCTCCTTGGTACCGTGCAGCGCCTTGTTCTCGATGAACTCGAGCACGTAGCCCGTGTTCAGGTGCAAGAGACCGAACAGGGCCGTGACGACGAACCACGCGTTCGCGTAGTAGGTGTAGGCCGGCTGGAGCCCCTTGTGGACCGGCGCGGACTTGAGGCCGACGAGCCCCTCCCAGAAGTGCGTGGAGATGAGGTGGAGCCCGAATATCTCGCCGTAGAGCACGCCGAATATCGTCGTCGACACACCAGCGGCGCCCGCGATAAGTCCGAACTGCTTGAACGCTTTCGACTCGGTGTTCGCGTACGCGTAGTACCCGATACCGGTGTAGATCAGGCCGTACCCGAAGTCGCCGATGATGAACCCGAACATCAGCGGGAACGTCAGGAACAGGATGAGTGTCGGGTCCAGTTCCGAGTAGTTCGGTCGCCCGACGGCTTTCGTGAGTAACTCGAAGGGCTCGACGATGCCGCTGTTGTTCTGGACGACCGGTGGGTCTTCGTCGCCCATCGTGACGACGCCGCCGTCCGAGCGAACCTCCTCACCCCCGCCGTCGGCGGTCGCTTCACGCGCGTCACCATCGGCGGTCGCGCCGTCGTCGGCGTCGCCCGCCGTCGCGGCCCCCGCGGTCGCACCGCCCGCCGCGGCCGCTGGGCTGCCGCCCGACCCCGCGGCACCCGCGGCACCGTCGTGGACCTCCTCGGTCGTCTCGGCGTGGCCGTGCCGGCTGTATGCGGCCCGCTCGAGTTCCTCGACCTCGGCGTGGTCGCCGACCGCGTCGGCGAGTTTCGACTCGAACGTCGAAACCTCCTCGGTCGGGATCCACCCCTCGGCGACGAAGGCGTTTCGCGTCGTTGCGAAGGAGAGGGGCGCTTCGGCCTTCTGGACCTGAATGGAGAGTTTCTCCTCGGCGGCCAGCAGGAAGCCGGCCTCGTCGTAGCGCAGGTCGTCGATCTGTGACTCGACGGTCTCGAGGTTGGACTCGAGTTGCTGTTTCCGGTGGCGCAGTTCACCGGTCACGTCTTCGGGGTCGCCCTCCTCGTGAGGCACCTCCATGGCCGTGAAGTCGGCCTCGACGAGCGCCGACTCCAGGGTACTCTCGTCCGTGTGTGCGAAGGCGGCGACGACGTGGCCCTCGGCGATGACCTGCGTCGCGGCGTCGATGTCGACCAGCGCGCGCTCGACGGAGTTGGCGTCACCTTCCCCGACGGCGACGGCCAGCGAATCGTAGCCCCACAGCAGGTCGAGGTCGATGCCCAGCGTCGCGAACGGAGCCATCGCGCCGAGTTCCTCCTCGACGTCGCGGAGTTCGCTCTCGATCTCGTCGCGGCGGTCGTCGAGCTCGTTGGCTTTCGTTCGGACGCGTTCGAGTTCTTCCTCGATGGTTTCGTCGGTGATGATGCGGCTCTGGCCCGCGTCCTCGGGTTCGACGCCGAGGATGCTCTTGAGCGAGCGCACCGTGACGAGCTTCTCGGAGGCCTCGTTGGCACCCGCGGCGGGGTCGCCGTTGTCGAACTCGGGCCACCGGCCGTCGTAGTCGCTGAGGTGGAGCAGATGCAGGTCGTGGACAGCGCCGATCACGTCGTCCATGACGGCCTTCGAACCCGTCACGGACACCTTGCTCATCTGCTTAGGTCTGAGCATGCACCGCCTCCTCGAACTGTGTCACCACGTATTCGACCACGTCCTCGGTGTTCGACTCGGCGCGCGCTTCGAGCGCCTCGCGTTCCTCGCGCCCCTCGTCGAGGATCTCCTCGCGCTCGGCGTCGATCTCCTCGCGGGCCTCGTCCAGTCGCTCGTCGGCCGTGGCGTCCGCCTGTTCGCGGGCCTGCTCGCGGATCTCGTCGGCCTCTTCGCGTGCCTCGTCGATCCGCGCCTCGGCGTCTTCCTCGGCCTCGGCGACGATTTCCTCTGCCTCGTCTTCGGCGTCCGTAATTCGCTCGAGAACCTCTGGCCTTGGCATTGGCTAATCATCCGGAGATGTGACCAGCGCCTATTTGGTAGTTGCGAAGTGTTCCCGTCCGCGCCCGCCGGCCGGCGGGAAACAAGGGAATTATGCCGGTCAGGGCCGAAGTTCCGTCGATAGGTCCATGGGAGTGCTCGAAGATAAGTCCCGCGCCCGCCTGTTCTACAAGTACCTCTCGAAGGTCTACGACGAGGTCAACCCCTTCATCTGGAACGAGGAGAGCCGCAGCGAAGCGCTCGCGCTGCTGGACATCGACCCCGACGACCGGGTGCTCGATGTCGGCTGTGGTACCGGCTTCGCGACCGAAGGACTGCTCGCTCACGTGGACACCGTCTACGGACTGGACCAGAGCGTCCACCAGATGGAGCAGGCCTGGAAGAAGTTCGGCAAACACGGCCCGGTCGTCTTCTCGCGGGGCGACGCCGAACGGCTCCCCTACAGGGACGACACCTTCGATATCGCCTGGTCGTCGGGGTCGATCGAGTACTGGCCCAACCCAGTCGAGGGGCTGCGCGAACTGCGCCGCGTCGCCAAGCCCGGCGGCCAGGTGCTCGTCGTCGGCCCGAACTACCCCAGAAGCACTGTCTTCCAGAAGCTCGCCGACGCGATCATGTTGTTCTACGACGAGGACGAAGCCGACCGGATGTTCCGCGAGGCCGGCTACGACGACTTCCGCCACGTCACGATGGGGCCCGACTACAACCCCGAGATCGCGATCACGACGGTCGCGACGGTCTCGGAGTAGGGGCCGGTCGGCCAGGCTCGCTCCGGAGCGGGTAGCCCGCAGAAATCCGTCTCGGAGCGGTCAGTCGGCGTAGAACTCGAGCGTGACGGTGCGACCGTCGGCGGTCTCGACGGCGATCCGGACCTGTTGGTACGGCGTGACGGTCCAGAGTCGCCCGTCGGCGCCAGTCTGGCCGACGTCGTGGCCGTTGACCGTCACGGTCGCGTTGAGCGAGTCGCCGGTGTCTTCGGTGACGACGACCTCCAGCGGCCCGGTTCCGTGGGTGCGGTTGACCTGCAAGTGGACGCCGTTCGAGATATTCCCGCGCGCCTCGGTCGGCAACAGCGACAGCCCCTTGCGCTGGATCTCGCGGAAGGCGTCGGTCGTCCGGCCGTCCAGATAGATGTCCAGCGTCCCGTGAGGGTTGTCGAGCGTCACCTCGTAGATAGTCGTGTTGACGAAGGTGTCGACCCCGCCGCCGCCGTAGGCGTAGGCCCACGGGTAAAGTTCCTTCGCGCGCTGGTCGGCGGCGCTGAACCCGCGGGGGTCGTCATCGGTAACGAAGAGGTTGGCCCCGCTTCGGGCGCGGTTCGACCCGAGGAACGCCTCGCGGTAGAACAGCTGGCCGTCGGTGTGGGCCGTAACGACGCCGTTGGCCGCGGTGGCCGTGTACACGCTGAACGGGTCGCGCTCGCCAGAGATGGCCGCACCGATACTCGACCGCACCGGCCCGCGCAGCGAGACCAGTTCCATCTTCAGCGCCTGCATCCGCGTCTTCAGGTTCGACGGGAGCGGGAGGATGACGGCGTTTTCGAGGTGTTCGAAGCGGTCGTCGATGCCGCGCGCGATCGCATCGACAGTCGAGAGTTCCCGGACGAATCGCTCGGTCGTCCACGTGCGGTCGTTGTAGCGGCCGATCGCCAGCTGTTGGCGCTGCTGGAGTGTTTCGATCCGCGATTCCAGACGCTTGACCTCGGTCCGGATCCCACCGACTGTCTCCGACTCCGTCGTGCTCTCGTAGGCGTGGGTGAACGAGCGTGTCGTGTAGTTGCTCCGGATCGCCGCGAGGTCCCGCTCGATGGCACCGACGACGTCAGCCGACGCGTTCGCGAACCCGTCTCGCTCGACATCCCGGTTGGGGATCTCGAGATAGTTGGTCGTGTTCTCCTCGGGCTCGACGACTGTCCGTAACGCGTACCCGCCTGTCTCCAACCGGAGGGCGGTGGTCTGGCGGCGGGGAGCCGTGTCAGACTCCGTGGGCGCGCCCGTGTCATTGGTTGGCGCGGTATCGGGGCTGCTCGTGCTCACATTGTCGGCGCCACCCAGGACGGGGGTGCTCGTCGCCTGTTCCGCCGCGGCCGGCGGCGGAGCGGCGAGCGCGAGCGACGACGCCGGCGCGACCACGACGAGCGCGAGGACCGCAACGAGCGCGAGGGAGCGGTTCGAGCGCATTCGTCCCCTCTTTCGTCCCCGGCTACAAAAACCCAGCCACTTTCTCGTCGAATGTGACCTATCGAGAGGCGGTGAGACCGTTCATAATCCGCTGTGACGTTTTAATGGAAAGGGTTTTCCCGACGGCAGGAATTGTCCCGGACAGGCAATGTCTTCGCGGTCGCTCGTCTTCCCTCTCGCCGTTCTGATCGTGCTGGTCGCGGCCGGACCCGTGGTCGGCACTCTCGGAGCGACGCACCCACCGGCCGACGAGTCGTCGGTCAGCGCGGCTTCTGGTCCCGCCACAGCGTCGGCCGGAGTGGGTCCCGACCCCGCCGCAGCGTCGGCCGGAGCGGCCGCGACGACGACACCGACCGGCACCGCCACACCGGTCGAACCACTCGCCTCTTCGCAGGTCACGTGGGACGTCAGGCTCCAGCCGGACGGCAACGCCACCTGGTCGGTCGCGGTGACACTTCCGATACGCGACGAGAACGACAGCGCCGCGTTCGACGACATCGCGGCGCGCTTTCTCGGGGGTGAATACGGGCTCGGGCTCGACCAGTTGAAAGCCAACGCCCAGGCTGCAAGCGCGGCGACCGACCGTCCGATGGCGATCCGCGACGTCGTCCGGAGCACGAGTTCGAGCGAGCGCGAGGGACGACTCGTCCTCGAGTTCACGTGGACGAACTTCGGGCGAGTCGAGGGGGACCAGCTCGTCGTCCAGGACGCGTTCTACACGCCCTCGGGCACGTGGCTCCCCGAGCGGTTCGACGACGGATGGTCCCTCGTGATCGGCCCGCCGGAGGGGTACGACATCGTCGAGGCGCCGCGCGTCGAGGACCGCACCGCTCGCTGGGACGGTCCGATCGAGTTCACGGACGAGCAGCCACGCGTCGTCTTCGCCGGGAGCACGCCGACTCCGACGGCGACACCGCAGACGCCGACGGCGACACCCACCACCCCGACACCGACGGTGACACCCACCCCCACCCCGACACCGACGGCGACACCCACCTCACCCACTCCGACGCCGACGGCGACCGGAACGGCGACGGCCAGTCCGGTCCCCCCAACGACGGGCGGGCCGGGCGGCTCAGACGGTCTGTCGTCGATACTGTTGATCGTGGTGCTCGTGGTGCTGGCCGGGGCATCGGCCGCAGTCCTGGCCGTCTACGTCAGCCGCGGCGACGGTGACGGAAGCCTCGGGTCACTCCTGGGGCGGGACGACGGAGCGGGCGGTGGGTCTCCCGCGGGGAGCGCGGCGGGGGCGGAAGCGGCCGGTTCGGGCGACTCACCAGCGACCGCCAGCGTAGTGTCAGAGAACGGCCCGACCGACGAGAGCGAGGGCGACGCAGGCGGGGCGGACGGTCCCGCGGCCGGGGCCGCCGGTGGCGCGGCGGCGAGTTCGACGGACGGAGAATCGACCGACGACGGGGACGACGAGATCGATGTCGAACTCCTGAGCGACGAGGAGCGCGTCGAGCGTCTCCTCGACCGTAACGGCGGACGCATGAAACAGGCCTCCATCGTCAAAGAGACGGGCTGGTCGAACGCGAAGGTCTCACAGTTGCTGTCGGCGATGGAGGACGACGGCCGGATCGACAAGCTGCGGATCGGCCGCGAGAACCTCATCTCGTTCCCCGACGAGGACGTCACCGATATCGATTCTGAGTGAGTGCGATCATTGCAAACTACTGTGCGATCGCGACGACCCCGGTGTCGTCGCATACCGGTAGATCGCGACAGTGATCACTGTGACGGCGCCCGTAGAGCGCAGGCCGCAGTCCACCCGAATATCGCGGCGCCGTCCCCGACAACGCCCGTCCACGATCCGGGGGTTCGGAAACGTTTAACCGCCGAGCCGGCCAAGTCCGTGTCTATGAAGGTCCTCGTCACAGTGACGGACGTGGCCGTGGTCGACGACGAGTTCGAGATCGACGGGCTCGGCGTCGACGAACGCTATCTCACGTACGAACTCAACGAGTGGGACGACTACGCCGTCGAGGAGGCCGTCCAGATAGCCGAGGCCGGCGACGACGTGGAGGTCGTGACCGTCACCGTCGGGCCAGAGCGGGTCGAGGAGACGGTCCGGAAGGCGCTGGCGAAAGGCGCCGACCGCGCGGTCCGCGTCTGGGACGACGCCGTCGCCGAGCGGGACCTCCTCGCTGCCGAGGCCAAGGCCGCCCTGCTCGAGCCGGTCGTCCGCGAGGAAGACCCCGACATCGTGCTCTCGGGCGTGCAGTCGGGCGACGACAGCTTCGCCGCGACCGGCGTCACGCTCGCCGAACGCCTCGGTTACCAGTGGGCGGCGGTCGTCAATCAGGTCGCCCTCGATGCCGGGGCGGGGACTGCGTCGGTCCACCGCGAACTCGAGGGCGGCGTGGAGGAACTCACCGACGTGGACCTGCCCGCCGTGCTCACCATCCAGACGGGGATCAACGAACCCCGCTACGCCAGTCTCCGTGGGATCCGCCAGGCCCAGACCAAGCCGCTCGAGGTGAAATCCCTCGCGGACCTGGGTCTCGACGAGAGCCTGCTCGACTCGCCGCTGTCCTGGACCGCGACCTACGAGCCCGAAGCGGAGGGGGAGGCGACGGTCTTCGAAGGTGGGGCCGACGAGACGGCGGGGCAACTGGCTGGCGTGCTGCGTGACAGGGGGGTCGGCGAATGACGGTGCTGGCCGTCGCCGAACACCGCCGCGGCGAGTTGCGCGACGTGAGCCTCGAACTCCTCACGGCGGGGCGGGAACTCGCCGCGGCGGTCGGCGCCGAGTTGCACGTCGGGGTCGTGAGCGGTGCCGTGGACGAGTTCGCCGACGACCTGAACCGCGAGGGCGTCGACGCGGTCCATACCGTCGCCCACGGCGAGGAGTTTAACCACGACGTGACTGTCCAGGCTCTCGCGGCAATGGCCGACGAACTCGACCCGCAGTACCTCCTGCTCCCGCACACGGTCAACGGGCTCGATTCCGCGCCCGCGCTGGCCTCGCGACTGGGTCTCCCACTAGTCACCGACGCCATCGACCTGGCCGTCGAGGACGACCTCGTGGTCACGCGGGAGATGTACGGGTCGAAAGTCGAGACGACCATCGCGGTCGAGGGCGACCGCGCCGCCGTGACGGTACGCCCCGCCGAGTGGCCACAGGCCGAGGGCGTCGGCGACGCCGCAGTCGAGTCGTTCGACGTGGCCATCGACGAGTCCGCGGTCGGGTCGACGGTGACGGGCTTCGAGGAGGTCGCGGGCGGTGACGTGGACATCTCGGAGGCGGACGTGCTCGTCTCCGTGGGCCGGGGCATCGAGGAGGAGGACAACCTCGATATCGTCTTCGACCTCGCGGAGGCGCTGGACGCCACCGTCTCGGCCTCGCGGCCGGTCGTCGACAGCGGCTGGCTCCCGAAGAACCGGCAGGTCGGCCAGTCGGGCAAGGTCGTCACACCGGACGTGTACATCGCCATCGGCATCTCCGGGGCCGTCCAGCACGTCGCCGGGATGAAAGGCGCCGAGACCATCGTCGCGGTCAACAAAGACCCCAACGCGCCTATCTTCGACGTCGCCGACTACGGCATCGTCGACGACCTGTTCGACGTCGTCCCGGCGCTGACCGAAGAGTTCGGCGGATAGTCCGAGAAATCGGCGGGCTAGGATCCGCGCCGAAGGCGCGGTTCACCGCGGCGAGCGAAGCGAGACGCGGCTTTTTGGTCCAGCTTTTTCGAGGAGCGGGTCGCGGGCCGTCGGCCCGCGACCGCATGACGTGGCGGCTTCGCCGCCACGCGCCTCCCGCAGTGAGCGAAGCGAACGAGGAAGGGCGACGACGAAAAAGGTGGTACTGGTCAGGAGGAGGCGGTGTCGCGGGTCCAGCCGGGGTCACGACCGGTACGCTCGATCGTCTCGGCTCGACAGGCAGGACAGTAGTCGGGGGTCACGGAGTCGCCCCGTGGAACGTACACCGCGCCGTCACACCCAACGCAGGCGTCCGCAACGATGGTCGTGCAGTCCGCACAGAGGGTCAACGACCCCACCCTACTTCGCTCACCCTGAGGGGTTCGCTCGTGGAGGGTGGAGCTTGTCCGTGAACTCGGCCTCGAACCCGTCCGGGTAGGCGGTGAATCCGCCATTCGGCGTCACCGTTCCAGACTTCAGGGCGAGTTGACTGTCGCCCGTCCGTCGAGACGACTGTTGGCCCCGACGGACGTACCGCATCCCGATGTTCTTCGCCGCGTTGTAGTCTGCGTTCGCTTCCGACTCGCAGTTCACGCACCGGAAGTCGGTGCGAGTCGGCCGATTCTCGTCTGCGGTAAAGCCACACTCGGCACACCGCTTCGACGTGTACGCCGACCCCACTTGTGTCACCGTGATACCTTCGGCTTCGGCTTTGTATTCCACCTGCTCGTACAGGGTTCGGAACGCCCACTTGTGCCCCCACGACGCACCCGTGCGGTCGCGGATATGAGTTAAGTCCTCGAATGCTATCACGTCGCACTCGTATCGGAGTGCTTCGTCCACGATCGCGTTCGACGCCCGGTGTAGCACGTCACGGACGTACCGGAGTTCCCGGCCACTCGCCCGTTCGAGCGTCCGGTGAGCGCTTCGCGTTCCGGTATGCTGGAGTCCAGCGCGTACCGTCTCGAACTCGTGGAGGTCGTGGGTTAACTCCCGTCCGCTAAAGAAGTAGGCGGTACTGGTGACGGCAAGGTTTTCGATACCGAGGTCGACCCCGAGGACCGTTCCGTCCTCGGCGGTGTTCCGTTCGGTGTCGGTCTTGTGTCGGCGAAAACCGATATGCAAGAAGTAGTCGCCGTCGCGGGCGGTGAGGGTGCTTTCCGTGACGCTCCACTCCTCGGAGTCGAGGTACTGCCGTTGATAGCCATCGTCGGCGTCAGGAACGGCAAGTTGGCACCGGACGCGACTCTCCGTGGTGGACAGCGACACCGTATCGTCCTCGAACAGCGTCATGGTTCGGGTGTCGTACTTGACCGTCGGAGCGGTGAAGGTCGGCTTGCTGACTTTCTTGCCAGTGGACTGGCGCTCGAGACAACCGGTGATGGCCTGGGCGGCTTGATGGGTGGCGAGAATTGCGTGCTGACTCCCGAGGTCAGTGTGTTCGCGCACATCGTCGTACGCCAGGGGCTGGACATCGCTCTTGGCATTGCACTTCCTCCACGCCATGTCCGTGGCGATCTGGCAGCCACGCTTCCACTCGGAGATAGTCTCTTCAAGTAGGTCGCGTTGCTCGTCTGTAACCTCGAGACGAGTGATTGCTGTCCGACGCACGTAATCATCTGCCACAGCTTCAATGTAAGATGTTGGCTACTTATAGATAGGTGTCTGTGGCCGAGACGAACGCGCATCTCACCTCCCGACTCGCTCTCTTCGCTCTGTTTCAGTCACTCCTTGAGGAAGGGGACTCCGCGCTACCGCTTCAGTTGAAATCGTCCACTGTGAGGTCGCGCAGGGGTTCGAGCTGTTTGTCGAGAGTGTACTCGTCGATGACCGCCTGACAGTTGTGGCACGGTTTCATTGCGATCCACAGTGCACCATGTGATCACACCACATATACTTGTCCCTCGGCTTCTCAGTTCTGCGGGCGGGCACGCCGACAGTGGCGTGGAATCTCTTCTCGGAAGGGTTATACATCAGCCCGGTGTTTGTGTAATCGTAATGGCAAACGGTAAGGTTGATTTCTTCAACGACACTGGCGGCTACGGTTTCATTTCGACTGACGACGGCGACCTCGACGACGACGACGACGTGTTCTTCCACATGGAAGACGTCGGCGGCCCGGACCTCGAAGAAGGGCAGGAAGTCGAGTTCGACATCGAGTCCTCCGCGAAGGGCCCGCGCGCGACGAACCTCGTCCGCAAGTAAGCCCGTCCGCGACGAAGTACGAACGTCCCTGTCGCGCGGTGCGACGGACGACAGTTTCGTTCTCTCACATCCCACACCCCGGAGCCGCGGCGCCGTCTTTCGCGAGACAGCGAGACGGCGAAAAAGATCGCTGGAGAGTCTCTGCGCTGACCGAGGAGTTCGACGGCTAGCATCCGGCGCCGGAGGCGCCGGTTCACCGCGCCTCGCTTCGCTCGCCGCGGCTTTTTACTCCAGCTTTTTCGAGGAGCGGGTCGCGGGCCGTCGGCCCGCGACCGCATGACGTGGCGGCTTCGCCGCCACGCGCCTCCCGCAGTGAGCGGAGCGAACGAGGAAGGGGGACGAGGAAAAAGATGGGGTCGGGTTCGTCAGGTATAGGTCGCACCGCTCCTGAGTCCCCGTCGATGGAGTATCTGGAGCGCCGTCGTGACCGTGTCGAGGAGCGCATCGAAGCGGTCCTCGACGATGTCGAGCCAGAGGAGTTGGCCGACGAGGTGCGACACGTGGTGCTCTCTGGGGGAAAGCGGGTTCGGCCGACGGTGACGGTGCTGGTCTGTGAGGCGCTCGGCGGAGACACCGACGCGGCCGTGGAGTACGCGGTCGGGATCGAACTGGTCCACAGCGCGTCGCTCGTGATCGACGACATCATCGACCGCTCGGAGCTGCGCCGCGGGACGCCATCGGCGTGGGCCGAGTACGGGCACGGGCCGGCGATCATCGCCAGTGACGGACTGCTCGGCGAGGCTTTCGCCCTCTTTTCGGCCGATGAACGTGCGATGCAGGCCGTCTCTGAGTCGATGGTCGAACTCGGCGAGGGAGAGGCGACGGAGCTCGTCGCCCAGCCCACCAGCGAGGAGGAGTACATGGAACTCGCCCGGCGCAAGACCGGGGCGCTCTTTCGCGCGGCGGCCGAACTGGGCGCGATCGCGGCCGAGGCGGATGCCTACACCGTCGAGCGCTTCGGCACCTACGCAGAGCGCGTGGGCGTGGCCTTCCAGATGCGCGACGACGTCCTCGACGCGACCGCCAACTCGGAGGACCTCGGCAAGCCGACCGGTCACGACGCCGCGATGGAGCGCCCGTCGCTCGTGCAGGTCGGCGACCTGACGCCGGAGGAAGCCGACGAGCGCGCCCGCGAGCAGTCCGACGTGGCGCTGGAGGCGCTGGCCGCCGTCGACGCCGACAACTCCCGCGCGCTCGACTACCTCGAAGACCTCGCCGAGTTCGTCGTTGTGCGTGAGCGCTGATCGCCCTCGGCCCGCTCGCGAGTTGTCGTGACTGCCCTCGCGAGTGATCCCATGTGTCGAAAGCCCTCGGGCCGCTCGCTACGAGTCACGGCTACCACGACCGCAGTCGATCTTCTGTGCTGAAAGCCCTCGGCCCGGTGGCGGTCGCTGTGGCGGATATTCTCGTTCGCTCCGCTCACTCGAATAGGGCCGCCACAGCGACTCCTCTCCCTGCGGTCGTCGCCATCGGGCCTCGCCCTTTCAGTCCGCCAAGGACCGCACAGCTCCGCAACCGCCGACAGCCACACGCCTCCCCAGCCGATTGCGATGCTCGGCCTTCGACCTGCGCTTCTCATCCCTCGCGCGACGCCGACGCGAGACGAGACTCGCGACGGCGCACGCCACTGTTTCGGGTCGACGAGCAGTAGCGGAGTGGACTCAGAGCGGTCGCTACAGCGAGAAATCGACGACGACAGGGAGGTGGTCGGAGGGATACCAGCCGTCCCCGCCCATGTCGGCGGCGACGCCGTACCCCTCGACGGTCGGGCCGTCGACGAAGACGTGGTCGATCCGGACCCCCGGGCGCAGACTCTCGAAGTCGGTCCGGGTCGTGTCAGGGCCGTGCAGTCGGCGGGGACTCAGTCGCCGGGCGTCGGCCAACCCGCTCTCGCGGCCGCCCTCGCCGACGAGGATGGCGTAGGGTTCGTCGGCGTCAGTGCAGTTGAAATCGCCGCCGAGCACGAGCGCGTCGCCGTCGGCCAGCTCGGGCAGTCGGTCGAGCAGCAGGTACGCGGCCTCACGGCGGGCCTCGGGACCCTCGTGGTCGAGGTGGGTGTTCGCGTAGACGAACCGCTCGTCGCTGTGACGGTCGCGCAGGCGAACCCAGGTGGCGATGCGGGGCCAGCTGGCGTCCCAGCCGACTGTCCCGGGTTTCTCGGGCGTCTCCGAGAGCCAGAACGTGCCCGAGCCGAGGCGGTCGAAGCGCGCCCGACGGTAGCCCACGGGGCAGAACTCGTCTTCGCGCTCGCCGGCGAGACGGGACTGGCCGACCCACTCGTAGGCGTCGAGTTCGGCCTTCAGGTCGTCGTACTGGTTCGCGAGCGGTTCCTGCAGTCCGACCACGTCGGGCCGATGAAAGCGGACGGTGCTCGCGACGGCCGCGCCCCGTCCGTCCCAGTCGTAGTCGCCGTCGTCCGCGACGTCCCGCCGGACGTTGTACGTCATCGCCCGGAGGGTCTCCGTGTCCATACCCACGGTAGCACCCACCGGTCCTTGAGCCTACGGTATCACTCAAATCCAGCCGCCGACCGGGGGCCGTGCTGGTCTCGTTCGGGCCCCGGCGCGCGCCCGGCGGGGAAACGCGTTTCACCCCGCAGTGCGAGGGGATGGATATGTCCGACCTCGGGGACTTCACCGATTTCGACGGCGACGACGACGGGAGCGGCGAGGACAGCGCCGCGACCGACGCAGCCGTCGACGACGCACCAACAGACGACCGACCGGACGACGGTGGTGCCGACACCGACTCCACGACCGAAACGAGCGATGCCGTCGCCGACGAGTTCGCGTCGGTCGGTGTCGCGCCGACGGGCGAGGACCGCGGCATCGGCGTCGTCTCGGCGACGGAGGGACTGCGGATCAGCGAGGACAGTCAGGAGACCGAACTCCGCGCGTACGTCACGGTCGCCAATCGCTCGGACGTCCGCATCGGCAAGTACCTACTCGTTCCCTACGATCCGGAGGCTTCAGGTGGCGCTACCGCGGGCGGCGGAGCCGGGGGCGAGCGCCTGTTCTGTCGGATCACGGCCCTGGAGTACGCCCAGGAGTTCCGCGCCGACGACGCCACGGAGATCCACGCCCGCCGCGCGATGCGCCAGGGCGGCATCGACGAACAGGACTTCAAGTTCGTCGCGACGCTCGAACCAGTGGCGGTCCTGTATCGTGACGATGGGAGCGAGGCGCGGAGCGCCTCGAACGGTCGAGCGGCGGAGCCGCGAGACGGCGAACTCAAGCGGCGGATGACCGACCGCGTGCCGAAACCAGAAACCGTGGTCCGCGAGGCCACCGATACCGGCGAGATCAAGACGGGACTCAAGATCCCCGACGACGGCGTCTTCCTCGGCCATCTCGCGGTCGGTGGCGAGAAAGTCCGGACCGGGGCGGAGCCCCCCACGATCGACTACCGGCTGAAGGACGACTACGCCGACGGCGACCCGCTCGTGTTCAGGCACACGCTCGTCGCGGGCGGGACGGGGTCGGGCAAGACTCACAGCGCGAAGAACGTCCTCCGGCAGTACCTCGCCGACGACCGGACCTACCCCGTCGGCGACGGGGGGCGCGACGCGGCCCCCGGTCTTGTCATGTTCGACCCACAGGACGAGTACGCTCAGATGCACGACGACAACCCGGACCTGGACGACGCGTTCGCCCGTCGACTGGAACAGGAGGGCATCGCTCACGGCGGCGTCGACGACACCATCGCGTTCGTCCCCAAGGTCGCGGGGGCGTCGTACGCCACGAGCGACCATCGCGCCGAGCAGGTGGAGTTTACCATCCCGTTCTCGATGGTCCAGGACAATCCCTGGCTCATCGCCGGGTCCAGCCTCAACGGCAACCAGTACAATGCGCTGCGACTGCTGCTGAACAGATTCACCGACGACTACGGCGACGGCGGGACCTACCAGCAGTTCACAACTTTCCTCGACGACCCGGCGCTACGCGAGGAGTTAGACGAGACCGGGCGTGTCCACGAAGCGACGTTCAACGCGGTCAAGCGGCGCGCGCTCGGGTTCGACGGCATCTTCGACCAGGACGCGCGACCGATCACCGAGCGCGTCCACGAGTTCGTCCGTTCGGGCGGTATCTCGGTCGTCCCGACCTACCACATCAACAACTCGCGGACGACGGTCACGGTCGTCCTCGCGCTCGCGGCGCTGCTGGTCGACCAGAAGCTCTCGAACGACCCCGAGTACGAGCGCATCAAGCAGACGCCGCTCGTCCTCGGGCTGGACGAGGCCCACAACTTCCTCGCGGAGGTCGACAGCGTCCAGGGCGAACAGATCGTCGGCAAGTTCACCGAAGCCGCCAAGCAGGGCCGCAAGGAGCGACTCGGGCTCTTTCTCATCACGCAGGACCCGCAGGACATCGCGGAGCCCGTCTTCAAGCAGATCAACACCACCGTCGTCCTCAACCTCGGCGACGAGGACGCCATCTCCGCGGTCAACATCCCACCCAGTCTCGAACAGAAGGTCCCGTACATGGAGAAAGGCCAGATGGTCGTCTACTCGCCCGATAACTCCGACCCGGTCGAACTCGTCGGGCTCTCGCGGTGCCTGACGAAACACGACTGAGCGGCCCTGCAGTCACTTTTCCGACGCGTCCCGTCAGTATGCACGGCTTATCGGGCTCTGGCCGCCCAAACAGACAGTATCGTTATCCGTCGCTCGGGAGTGAGTTCGGTATGGCACACGCCCCCGAAGAACCCAGTCGATACGTCTGCGAGCACTGCCAGATACTCCACGCGGGAACGCCGGTTCACGAAGGCGGTGGTGACCACAGTTTCACGCCGCCGGCCGCGTGCGGCGGTTGCGGCGAATCGTCGTTCGTCAGGATCGCTGACTGGGTTCACCACCACGACTGAGAGTGGACGATACGTCCCGACAGTCGGTGATTCGCGGCAGGCAGTCACAGCGGTGATAGCTCGGTCACGTCGGCGTCGGCCACCTCGACGAGTTCCGCGCGAGCGTCGCGCTTGCAGGTGAGATACACCACCTGCCAGCCCATCTCGACCAGGTCGGCGACGACATCGGCCGCCCGTCGTAGTCGCTCGGGGTCGGCCGAGAGGAAAGCGTCGTCCATCAGGAAAAAGCCCTGTCGGCCCTCGAGGAGACGGCGGCCCAGCGCGACCCGAACGGAGAGATAGAGCTGGTCGCGGGTGCCGCGGCTCAGCTCTTCGGGCGCGAGCGTCCGGTCGCTCGCGAGGTCGACCACCAGCCCCGACTCGTCAGTCAGCCGCAGGTCGGCGTAGCGGTCGTCGGTGATCGCTGTGAAGATATTCGTCGCGGTGCCGTCCTCGAACAGCGCGGTCATCTTCTCGTTCTCGGAGGCGGCCATCTCCTCGAGTACTGTGGCGGCGGCTCGCGAGACGTCCGCGTCGGTCTCGATGGCGGCGACGAGCGCGTCGAGTTCGGCGTGCAGGTCCTCGAGCGCGTCGACGTTCGTCACGGCGAGGTCGAGCGGCTCTCCGACGAACGTCTCGAAATCCAGGCCGTCGGCCCGGTCGGCGAACTCCTCCAGTTGGCGCCGGTGGGTGGCGAGGCGGTCGCGGTGGTCGTGGTAGCGCTCGCGAGCCTCGGTGGCTCGCTCGCGTGCGTCCGCGAGTTCCCCCTCGGTGAACTCCCGCTCGACAGTCAGATCGACCTCGGCCCGCCGGGCGTCGAGCTGGTCTTCGGCCGCGTCGACCACCTCGCGAGGGTCGGTGGCGTCGATGTCGAGCCAGGTCCGCAGTACCTCGGTGTTGCCTGTGATCACCTCGGTGTGACTCTCGCGCTCCTCGCGGGTTTCGGCGATGGCGCCGCGGACGTCCGCCAGGTTGTACGCGTCGATACCGGCCTCGTTGGCGTCCTCGACGAGCGATTCGCGGTCGGCCGACAGCGCCGCGAGGGTCCCGCTGGCCTGCCGGTAGAGCGCGAGCGTGACCAGCACGACCAGTGCGAACGCCGCCGGCCCGGCGGCGGCCAGCGGAATCGACGTGACCCCCAGGGCGGCCGGCACGGCGCCCGCGACGACACCGGCAGCGAGCGCGGCCAGCGTCACCCGGCGGTACCACGTCTTGCGCGCCTCGAGCTCCGACTCACTCCCGGCTTCGAGGTCTTCGAGCCGGCGCTCGATCCGCAGCAGTCGCTCGGCGTCCGGGAGGGCAGCTCGCTCCTCGAGACTCTTCTCGAGGGCGCCTCTGGTCTTGACGAGTTCCTCGTACTCCTGGCGGGCCTTCGCGGCTTCGAGCGTCTCGACCTCGCGCTCGGCGGCGTCGAGGTCCGCCCTGGCCTGATAGCAGTCCCGCTCCAGGGTGGCGAGCCCCTCGGACTCGGTCCGTTCGAGGTAGTCGGCGACATCCGCCCGGAGACCCGTCGCGAGGTCGAGTTGGTCCTCGGCGTCGTCGTACTGGGCGGACAGTTCCATCCGCAGCGGTGTCAGGCGACCGCGCTCCAATACCTCGTCGCGGACGGTCTGGATGTCGCCGGTCCAGATGCCGACGATACGGTCGGTGACCCGCTGGTAGAAGGTGTCCTCGTCGGCGATGGCCAGGTCGCCGTCGCGGACGACGAAGACGTTGCGGAACTCGGCGGGGGTCAACTCGAAGTCGTACTCGCGCTCGTAGTGGTCGAACAGGAGTTCGTCCGTGCCGAGCTTCCGCTCCTCGCCGTCGACGCCGAGGACGACGTACCCCTCGGGTTCCTCGTCGACGCGGGCCTGTGCGACCGGGGGGCTGTCGGTCAGCGACCGGAGCAGGCTCTCGACGAGCAGCGTCTTGCCCGACTCGTTGGGGCCGTAGACGACCGTCGCACCCTCGTCGAAGGCGATGGTCTCACGAAGCGGGCCGTAGCGGTCGACGTGGACCTCGCGGAGTTTCACACCGACCCCTCCCGCGCAACCAGGCCCGCGACCCGCCAGATGTGCGCGCGCTCGCTCATACGTGGGTCACCTCACCCGTCTCGAGGAGGTGTGCGAGCGTGTCGACGAGACAGCGCTCGACCTGTTCGCGGTCGTCGACGCGGTCGTACTCGTCGAGGTCGAGCTCGTCGAGTCGCGAGACGAAGTCCTCGTAGATCGGGTGGTCGAGGACAGCTCCGACGCCGCGCGTCTCGTTGCGAACCGTCGCCGGCCCGGCGACGGCGCGCAGTCGCTCGTCGAACGCCGCTTCCTCGATCTCGGTGAAGCCGCCGACTCGCACTTCGAGATCGGCCCGGTCGGCGTCGTGACCGGCGATCCACCGCTCGACGCGCTCGATGGCATCGTACCCTTCGCCGGGCGTCACTGTCTCGGTGAAGCGGTCGCGGTAGTGGGTGTCGAGTGCCACCGGCTGGACGTTCTCGTCGTCGGTGTCCACGAGGACGGCGTGGCGCCGGCCGAGTTCGCTCCAGGAGTGAGCCACCGGTGAGCCGGGGTAGATGAACAGGCCGCCGTTGGGGAGTTTCGTCTGATAGAGGTCGCTGTGGATATGTCCGGCGAGGACGAACTCGTAGCCGAGTTCGCCCAGCGTCTCCTTCTGGACCGGAAAGTAGCCCGTCCGCTCGTCCTCGCCGGTCGCGCTGGCGGCGAAACCGGTGTCGAGCGTGCAGTGGACCAGCAGGACAGTGTCGTCGGTCGCCTGCTCTTGCAGCGAGAAGAAGAGTTCGTCGCCGAGTTCGTCGCGATACGGGACACCGACGACGGTCCCGTCCGCGACGGAACGGGTCTCGTAGGGGTCCGTCGAGAGCACCGACAGGTCCGGGCCGAACTCGACGTTGCCGTCGAAGGCCGCGGCGTCGTGATTACCGGGGACGACCAGCACCTCGAAGGGGTTGTCGGTGAACCGCTCCCGGAAGGTCGGACGCAACTCGTCGGCGTCAGCGACCGAGTCGAACAGGTCGCCGCCGACGGTCAGGGCGTCGACCTCCTCGCGCGCGGCCGCAGCCAGCAGCGCGTCGAGCGCGTCGATGGTGCGCCCCTCGTCCCGCCCCAGGTGCAGGTCGGCAGTGTGAAGCAACCTCATCGTCCGTGTCCGGTGTGGCACCGGCAAGCGCCTTAACTTTTGGTAGCTGTTTCGACAGGAGAAAACGCCCAGCGGGGACCGACAGCGTGGCCGGCCGACAGCGTGGTGAGTCAGCAGCGTGGCCGGTCGACGGCGTGGTGAGTCGGCGGCCCGGCGGTCAGCGACGCCTCACTCGACGGGGAAGCGATTCGACAGTGGTCAGAGCCGCAACGGCTCGGCGGCCTCCCAGCGGGGCTCGAACTCGGCGTGGACGTCCGCCGCGAACTCGACGTCTTTGAGGTCGATGACGGCGAAGACGCCGTCGCCGGTGAGCGGGTGTGGTACCTCGATGCAGACCTCGGTGTCGTCGACGATTTCGAAGGTCCCGGTCACGTCGGCGCTCGTGCGCGTCTCGAAGTTCTCGTGGGGCTGGAGCGAGTCGCGGTACCGTTCGCCGACGGTCGTGGGGAGCGAGTCGACCATCTGCGGGGTGAGCAGCACCGACACGCGGACGCCGCGTTCGAGCGCCTCCTCCAGCGCCGCGGTGACGCGCGCGCCGATCTCGTCGATGTCGAACCCCTGTGCGGAGGCAGCGGCGACCATCACGACCCGTTCGTCGGCCGTCCGGACGCGCTCGACGAGCAGGTCCATCGCCGCCTCCGGACCGACAGACGCCGTCCAGAACGGTTCGTCGACCGGCTCCGACCCGTCGAGTTCGTCGACCAGGTCGTCGACGATCGACTCGTACTGCGCGGCCTGTTCCTCGAGTTCCGCCTTCTTCTCCGCGAGCAGGCTGTCCAGCGCCGCGTCGGACTCGACTGCGACGTACTTTTTGGGTCGACCCGCCGTCTGACTCCGGACCAGCCCTTTCGTCTCTAACCCGTTCAGTACGTCGTAGATCCGCCCCATCGGGACGTCACTGGCCCGCGACAACTCCTTTGCGGTTGTCGGCCCCGACTCGAGCAACGCGCGGTAGGACCGCGCCTCGTACTCCGAGAGACCGAGGTCTCTGAGACTCGCCATTGCCGAGGGTGGGATCGCCGCCGTGAAAAACGTTCCGTGAGTTTACCGGGTGGCCGCGCCACGACCGCGCTCCGGTCCCGCGGCGGCAGAACGGCGGCCTCGCGGCGCTTTGTGGGGCCCCTCGTCCCGCAGTCAGTCAGTCAAGAGAGATTCGAGCGCCGCGGGCGAGTCGGCGCGCCCCTCGTGTTCGCCGTCGGCGAGGACGGCCGCTTGGTCCGGCGGTGCGCGGTCGTCGTCGGGGGCGACGACGGTCTCGTGGTCGGTCAGTCGGAGCGCGGCGCGGTGGAGGTCGCTCCCGGCGGACGCGCCGACGGCGACGACACGCGGGTCCCGCAGGCGAGCGGCCGCCGTCGCGTAGGTGGCGAGTTCGACGCCCATCCGGTCGGTCGCGTCGGCGAAGGCCGCCAGCGCACCCGCTGCGGCCTCACGGTAGCGCTCGTCGTCGGTCAGCAGCCAGCAGTCGACCAGCGCGTCGGCCAGTTCGGCGTTCGTGTCGAGTGGGTAGAGCGGGCGGTCGAGCAGTGCCGGCCCCTCGCTGGCTCCGTCGCGGAAGGCGACGGTCTCGGCGGGTTCCTCGCCCGCCGGGTGTTCGTCGTCGATACCGCCGCGCAGGTTCTCGACAGCGTAGTCAGCCACCGCGCGAGCGGGGCCGAGTTCGCCCAGTACCGACCCCGCAGTCGTCAGCCCCCCGAGGACCCGGGCCTGCGAGGCGAGCAGGCCGGTCGGCCCCGTCTCCTCACGTTCGGGGTCGTGATAGTGGACGACCGCGCCGTCGTCGCGCACGAGGTGGTCGACGAGGTGGTCGCGAGCGCGTTCGGCGTAGCGGCGGGCGCGCTCGTCGTCGGTGTAAGCCGCGTAGGTCAGCAGGGCGTCGACGGCGACGCCGTTGTGGCCGGCGAAGACGGTCGGGTCGACCGACGGCGCGTCGGCGTCGGCCCGTTCGGTCGCTTCCAGTCGGTAGTAGCCCGCCTCGCCGCCCTGGCTGGCGGCGACGGCCTCGCCGGTCCAGAGCTCGGTGGTCAGATACTCCACGGTTCGCTCGGCGGTTTCGCGGTAGGCCTCGGTGCCGGTGTAGCGGTAGCCGTGGGCGAACGCGCGCAACAGGGCGGCGTTCTCGTCGGCGAGTTTCTCGTGTTGGGTCCCGCTCCAGTCGCGGTTGCGCGCGAAGCGGAAGAAGCCGCCGTCGGCCGTGTCCGCCAGTCGCGTTCGGACCGCCTCCAGGGTCCGGGTGGCCTGGTCGCGCGCCCGGACGAGAGCGAACTCGATCGTCCTGGGCATGGGGAACTTCACGTCCGAGCCCCAGCCGCCGAACTCGTCGTCGTAGGCCGCGAGCAACTGCTCGACCATGTGCTCCTCGGCGCGCGCGGAGAGTTCCCCGCCCGGCGGCGCGGCCTCGCGGAGCGGTCGCGGGACCGACCCCGCCTCGACACCCTTGCCGTCCCAGGTGCGACGCACGGCGTCTAAGATCTCGCGGAAGCCGTCGACGCCGAGGTAGGTCGCGCCCGTTATCACGGTCCCGTCGGGCGTGAGGAAGACGGTCGAGGGGAACCCGCCCATGTTGTAGCGGTCGCGGACCCGGGGGTGGCGGTCGACGTTCACGCGGACGGGGACGAACCCGTCGTTGACGTTGGCGGCGATGCGCGGCTCGGAATACGTCGTGCGGTCCATCTCGGCGCACTCCTCGCTCCAGGGCGCGACGAGCGAGAGGAGGAGCGGCTTGCCCGCGCGCTCGGCCGTCGCGAACGCGTCGGCCCCCCACTCGCGCCACTCGACTTTCGTCTCGGCCGCTGAATCGTCCATGCCCGCTCTAGCGTCTCGCCCCGATAATCCCTTGCTATCCGGAGCGCGTCGCGACCGCCTCCCACATCGATCCTCGCTCACCCGCGCGGATCACCTGCGGTGGCGCGCGCCGTCGCGCCCTCCGTGGCGCGACGGAGCCGTGCGAGGGATGAGAAGCGCAACGGAGTGAGCATCGCAATCGGTTGGGGAGGCGTGTGGCCGTCTGTGGTGCTGTGGGGTCGCGGTCCCTGGTGGATTGAAAGGGCGAGGGCCGCTCGCGTTCATTCCAGTCGCTACGCGGCCCCTATCCGAGTGAGCGAAGTGAACGAGGATATGCCGCGTAGCGACCGTGAGCGGGCCGAGGGCTTTCAACGCACGGGGACAATCGCGGTGACAGTCACGACAGTTAGCGAGCGGGCCGGGGGCTTGCCACTCTCACGGTCGAATGCGGTTGCGGTGCTGTCTGCGGTCGGATCGACAGCTAGCGACCGAAAGGGGGTATTATACAACGGTTCACATGGCCGATGTTCGCTCCCTCGATTCGCTCAGCACAGGGCGGAGATCTATCGCTCAGTGTAACCAGTGTTTCCTGCAGAAAACATTTACCCGAACATTCGGTACGCTATGTCAATGGGTCGTCACATAGGGGCGCTCTGTCTCGCTCTCGTTGTTCTCGCAGTCGGCTGTGTCGGTTTGCCGGCCTCAGAGGAGTCAACGCCGGGTGAAACCCCACCCACGCCGTCGAATTGGACGAGCGGAGAACGTGCCGATGTCCCCATAGAACCAAGATCATACCTCACGATCGGAAACGAAAATGACCTTCATGGCAACAACAAACCGCACACCTATGTTCTGGGGAACAACCACCTGGAACCGAGGACCGCCCAGCTGACCGTCTGGCGGGATTCCACCATCGCTATGAACAGGTCAGTTACGCTTCAGGCAGACTCGTCCATCGAAATCACAGCGTACCGCGCTGGAAGCTATACCATCGTCGTAGATCTTGAAAATGGCCCCCGCCACGTTGTTGATGATCCTTGGAATAAAAAGTGGGATTGTAATGAAGTAGAACTGAGAGTCGAGCTTCGATCGGACGGCGAAATCGATGTGGGTGGGTTTCGGACGCAAATAGGGTGTGGATAGGAACTTTGAGCCCTGTCTCTTGCACACGGCTCTGCACAGCAACCGGTTCTCCCAGAATCAATAGTGGGTGGTACGCACGCATACTGAGCAGTCGATTCATCGCCTCCACTCCTGAAAACAACCGCCTCGTGAACTATCCTACGACACCCGAAACCGAGACGGAACCGAACAACTACCCAAACCGACTTCGTCCCCTATGGAGCGACACCGACAGTCAACAGGGTCCCGTGCTCGCGATAGCGTTCGACCATCGCCTGGCGGGAGTCCCACTCCTCGGTCGGGAACTCGTCAGCAGGTGGAATCTCGGTCTCCTGGTCCGGGATCCGGTCCTGGCTGGCGACCCGAAAGCCCGCAGTCCGGAAGTGCTCGCGGTACTCGCGCTCGGACCAGCGGACCATCGGCACGTCGACGAGGTCCTCCCACTCGTGCGTGTGGACGCTCTCCTCCCAGTAGTTCACGGCGCAGTAGAACGTCCCGCCGGGGCGAAGCACACGAACCAACTCGTCGAGGACAGCGTCGGGGTCGCGGGCGTAGAAAAACGCCTCCATCGTCCAGCAGTGGTCGACGCTGTCGGTCTCGAAGGGGAGATGTTCGAAGTCGCCGACGAGGTAGCCCACGTCGGGGTCGTCCGTGTAGTCCCGGGCGTTGCGGGCCATCTGCGGCGCGGCGTCGAGGCCGTAGGCCCGCGCGGCGTCGTCGGTTTCTTTGAGTGCGCGGCCGGCGTAGCCGCTGCCACAGCCCAGGTCGAGGACCGTGTCGCCGGCTTCGACCGGCATTCGCGCGAGGGCGTGTTTGGCGGTGTGCCAGTGCCGTTCCTCCATCCCCTCGTCGCGGCCGTCGCGCGCCCACTCGTCGAACTCCGCGCTGACGCTCATACCCACAGGTGAGACTGCCGCGCCGAAAACGGTTCCGCGTCGCCGCGCCGCTCCGTCCCACACTACTTCGTCCCGCGTCGTCGCGCCGCTCGCGGATCCGAAACGCTGGTGTCGCCGGCGCGACACCGACGGGTATGCGCGACGACGCAGTCGAACGCGGGGAAGGCGACGAGAGCGGAGACGACGCCGCCGAGGAGAGCGCGGCCAGCACGGCCGATGGGAGCGCGACCAGCACGGCCGATGGGAGCGCGACCAGCGAGGGCGGCGAGAGCGCGGGCGCCGACGCGGAGCTGGCCGAGACGGCGCGGCGGGCGGTCACGGCCGGCGGCGGCTACCTCCGCGAGCGCTTCGCGAGCGGTGCAAGCGATGCCGAGTACTCCGCGATGGACGTCAAGACGGCGGCCGACCGCGAGGCCGAAGACCGGATCCTCTCCGTGCTACGCGAACGCCACCCCGGCCACGCGATCACGACCGAGGAATCGGGCGAGCACGCGGGCGAGGCAGTCCGCTGGGTGGTCGACCCGCTCGACGGGACGAACAACTTCGCGGTCGGCATCCCCACCTTCGGCGTCGCCGCGACCGCCGTCGCGGCCGACGCGCGACTGGCCGCTGACACTGCGGGGGCGACGCGACTCGACGGTCGCACGTCGGTCGCGGCCGATGACCCGCGTGACCCGCTCGCGACGGCAGTCGCCGTGCCGATGCTGGAGGACTGCTACGTCGCCTCGCGGGGGAGCGGCGTCCGCTACAACGGCGAGCGCGTCACGGTCGCGACCGGCGACACGGTCGCCCCCGCACACGCGACGGTCGGCATGCTCGTCGGCCCGGCGGTCCTCTCCGGCGGTGCCGAGGCCCGCGAGTGGGAGGCTGTCTCCGCGGCCGTCGAGCAGGAGGTCAAACGCGGGATCCGTACGTGGGCGCCGGTCGTGTACTGGGGACTGTTCGCCCGCGGGCAACTCGACGGATTCGTCGCCTACTACCCGCCCGAGCGCGAGCAACTCGCGGGCGAACTGCTCGCCCGCGAGGCCGATGCAGTCGAGCGCTCCGACGGGCCGCTATCGGTGTTCGGCGCCGACGAGGCGACCGCCGACGCGCTCTGGAGCGCCGCGACCGACGCGCTCAACGAGTTCTGACAGACCGCTCAAACAGTTCTGACCGACGTACTCGGGAACGTCGGTCGCCGAGCTACGCCTCGTGGACGGTCACGTCGACCTCGCCGTCGCTCGCCTCGGCGGTGAGCATCGTCGGCCGGTCGGCCGGTTTCGCGCCGGTGACGCTCCCGGGGTTGAGGATGCGCACGTCGCCGTGTGTGCGGTCGACGACCTCGTGGGTGTGGCCGGCGACGCCGACACGCGGTTCGTCGGCTTCCTCGCGCACGGTCCGGGCCACTCGGTCGGCCCAGCCGCGGGCCGGTCCAGTGCCGTGGGTCACGACGACGGTGACGCCGCCCGCTTCGACCGTCGCCACATCGGGGAGGCCGACCTGCGGGTCCATGTTCCCCGCGACGGCCGTGAGCGCCGGCGCGAGGTCGCGGATATCCGCCAGCGCACCCTTCGAGTCGAAATCGCCCGCGTGGACGACGTGGTCCGCGGTCCGCACCCGCTCGCGGAAGGCGTCGGGCAACCGCTGGGCTCGTGAAGGAATGTGTGAGTCGCTCACGATAGACAGCTGCATGGCCTCCAGTACGCGCGAGAGACGGAAGTCGGTTTGGGCGGGAATCGGTCCGGTGGAAAGTCGGTTCGAGCGGTGCCGTTCACCCGGAACCGATGGAACGATCGCAATGACCACGGCTCCCGCTTCGCCACCTGCGGCGGCGCCCGCTCCGCGACAGCGCGACGCCGACTGGCTCACTCCCCGTACTCGTCGAGTGAGGACTGCCCGCGGTCGACGCGCTCGGACTCGGAGACGTTGGTGACGAGTACCTCGTCGACGGCGTCGCGGTTGGTCTCGTCGCTGTTGATCGCGCGGGTGGCGCTGACCCGCGTGACGGTGAACCCGGCGTCGGCGTAGCGGTCGTAGGTGACCCCGCTGTTGCTGAGGACCACGTGAACGCCGCGCTCGTCGAGGCGACGGACAGTTTCGAGCAGGCGCTCCTGGTCGTCGCGGTCGAAGCCGCCGGCGCTGTACTCTGCGAAGTCGGCGGTCGCGCTCATCGGCTCGTAGGGCGGGTCGCAGTAGACCAGGTCGCCCGCTTCGGCGTCGGCGAGGACGGCTGCGAAGTCCTCGTTGCGGACGGTCACGGGGTCGAGGACGCGACTCGCCGCGCGAACCCGGTCGGCCTGCACCCAGTCGGGGTCGGCGTAGCGGCCGATGGGGACGTTGAACCCGCCCGCGCTGTTCTCCCGGTAGAGCCCGTTGTAGCAGGTGCGATTGAGATACAGGAGGAGCGCCGCCTCCTCCAGGCGTTCGTCGGCGGTGGCGGGCCAGTCGCCGTCCTCGCCGGAATCGTCCCCGGAGCGCCCGTACGCACGGCGGTTGAACCGGACGCGTTGCTGGTAGTAGTACTGCTCGACCGGGTCGCCGTCGTGGCCTGTCTCGGCGAAAGCGAGGGCAGGATCCGGTTCACTCTCGGGGTCGCGAAACTCCCGCAGGCGTGCGATCAGGTCCTCCGGTCGGTCCCGCACTTGCTCGTAGAAGGTGACCAGTCGCGGGTTAGCGTCGTTGACGGTCGCAGCGGTCGGTTCGAGGTCGAAGAACACCGCGCCGCCACCGACGAACGGTTCGTGGTAGCGGCCGTAGCTCGCCGGGAACCGCGCGTAGATCGCGTCGAGCAGTTGTCGCTTGCCACCCGCCCACTTGAGAACCGGTTTCGCCATCGACCTCACGTCGCGGCCCGCCGATGAAAACGGTGCTGGACTCGCCCCTGGTTCGCGCCCGGTTACTCGCGACACCGCCGATACCGTATCTTTCCTGATGCTGCAAGGATTGATTCATCCGTTGAAAAAAAGAGGTGCAAGTCGCAAGTGAAGATACGGAAACAGCAGCCGGGGCCAGTGGGTGCCGGTAGGGGAACGATGAACGAGGAACACGGGATCGTTTCGAGGGTCAGGCGAACGGTCGCGCTGTCGACGGACGGCGGGAGAACGAACGCGGAACGGGACAGATGGACCGGCGTGGGGACGACAGCGCTCGTGCTCGTGACGGTGGCGGCGCTCGTGCTGGCACCGGTCACACCGGCCCTGGCGGTCGGAGTAGCCGGTGCGAGTCCCGCCGAGACTACGGGAGCCGGCGATTTCGGGGCCGTCACAGGGGCCGACGGTGCTGGAGCTGGCGAACCGTGGCAGGTCGCCGGCGCAGACCGGGCCAGGGATAGAGTCGCGAGTAGCGACCGGTCCGGGAGTGGAGCCGCGAGTGGCGACCGGTCGGGGAACGTGGGCACGAGTGTCGAGGGGTCTGCCGTGACGAACGCAGGCGTGGAGGCGTCCACACACGTCGTCAAGCGCCGCCATTCCAACGGCACGGTGTACCAGACGGGGCGCGTGACGAGCGGCCCGCAGGACATCTCGCCGGGGGATACCGTGACGGTCACCGGGTCGGTCGAACATTTGACGCCGCCGGCGTCCGACAACGTCGTCTACGCCGTCCTCGGGACCGCGGACGGGACGATCCTCAGTGTCGACCAGATGAGCAGGACCGGCTCCGGGACCGTCACCTCGACGGCGACGATCCCCACCGACGCGGCAGGCAAACAGCTCGCCTGGACGTTCTACGCCGTTTTGACCGCGAGTAATGCCGAGAGTGGGTACAAGAACGACGCGAGCAAGCCGTCGTTCCCCGACAACGAGAAGGGGGTCCCGCTCGCGGTCGTGAGCGGGGGTTCGGTCTCCGCGCCGGTCGAGCGGGCGTTCACCAACGGGACCGTCTACCAGACCGGCCAGGTGACGGACGCGCCCGAGACGGTGACGGCCGGCGAGTCCGTGCGCGTGACCGGCGAGGTGTCGGCCGTCCACCCCGCCGCCGAGGACGAACTCGTGTATGCCGTCCTCGGACTGCCGAACGGAACCGTCGTCGGGACGGCACTGCTGAACAACCCGGGAAGCGGCACGGTCACCGTCGAGGCGACCGCGCCGTCGATTACCGAGGAGACGCCGCTGGTCTGGACGTTCTTCGACGTCCTGAGCGACGGCCAGGCCAGGGCCGAGTACCGGAGTCTCGCCAGCGACGACGCACTCCGCTCGGACAGCAATGGGGTGACGGCGACGACGGTCACGCCCGGAGAGACGACCGGGGGTGGTGACCTCCGGTCGATCAGCTACGGCGAGACGAAGTCCGGCTACGTCGACGAGGAGGACCCGAGAGACGAGACGTACCTCGACGGGTTCCGGTACGAACCGGTGACGTTCACGGGGTCGGCCGGCGACAACGTGACCGTCGACGCGACGCCCGATGGCGACCGGATCCCGGCCGTGCGCCTGCGCGACTCGTCGGGAACGGTCGTCGCGACGGGGAGCCTGACCGATTACGTGCTGGCGAGCGACGGCGAGTACACGATCGAAGTCGGGTTCCTCGGGACGGGCGAGGGGTCGTACTCGCTTTCGCTGTCGCGAGTCGGCACCGCTCCCCCGCCGGACAACCGGGCGCCGACAGCGCTGTTCTCGACCGACCCGCGGACCGGTGACGCCGGCGAGCCGGTCACCCTGAACGCCTCGCCCTCGCGTGACCCGGACGGGTCGATCACGGCGTACGAGTGGGACGTCGACGGCGACGGGGCCGTCGACGCGACGGGTCGCACCATCGAACACACCTTCGACGAGGCCGGCGAATACGCGGTCACGCTCGCAGTCACCGACGACGCGGGCGTGACGGCGAACACGACGCTGCCGATCACCGTCACCGAGAGCGGCGCCGGCGCGGGCCAGGCCCCGGACGTCACCGTCGACGTGACGCCGACGACGCCGACGCCCGGACAGACGGTGACGTTCGACGCATCCGGGAGTACGGACCCGGACGCTGACCGCCCGACGTTCCTCGACAGGGAGGGCGAGAACCGCCCCGACAACCTGGACTACGCCTGGGACTTCGACGGCGACGGCGAGACGGACGAGACCGGCGAGCGAGCGACGACTGCCTTCAGGGAGACCGAGACCCACGAAGTGACAGTCACCGTCACCGACGACGAGGGTCAGACGACGACCGAGACGGTCACCGTCGAAGTGCTGGGCGGGTCCGAACTCCCCGTCGCCGACTTCGACATCACGCCACTCAGCGTGAGCGGGTCGTTCGGCGAGGGACTGTGGTTCGGCCGGGACGACGGCACGTTCAATCTCACGCTGAACCGGGCGGTCGTGGAACTGGTCGACCGGTCGAGCGCCCGGGGTGACGGCGAGATCGTCGACCGGGAGTGGGAGGTGGCCGGCGAGCGCCTCGCCGGCGAGCGGCCGACTTTCACGTTCGACGAACCCGGCAGGCACGTCGTCCAGCTGACCGTGACCGACAGCACCGGCCGGACGAACGCGACGACGCAGGTCGTCGAGGTGACCCGCCCGGACACCGAACCGACGATCGCCTCGGTCGACCGCGAGATAGACGCTGCGGTCCCGGTCGACCTCTCGGCGACCATCGAGGACACGTTCTCCGCGACCGTCGTGACCGGGACCGGCGACCCGGTCGACCGCGTGACGTTCGACCTCGCCGGCGAGACTCGGACGGCCTCCGCGGGCGAGGACAGCACCTACGAGGCGACCTACGACCTCACGGAACTCGACGACGACGCGACGCTCACCGTGACGGCCTACGATGTCGACGGCGACACGGCCACGGAGACGGTGGCGGTGCCGGCAGTCACTCTCCCGAACTGGTTCCCGTCGCTGTCGGACCTGGTATCGACGCCGACGCGGGTCAGGGCCGAGTTCAACAAGTCGGTCGGCCCGGTGGACCACACCGTCGACGTCCCGAACAGAGTCCCGGTGATCGGCGGCAAACCGCAGGGCGTCGAAGCGAACGCCGAACTGGGCATCGTGTTCAACCACGTGGTTGAGACGAGCGACACGACGCTGTCGATGGGTGCGCGCGGGGCCGTCTCGGGTAACTACCTCAACCGCGGGGTCGAGGGCGACCTCCGGCTGGATTTCACCATCGGTCCACACACCGAGGCCGGCGAGACGACCTGGCGGATCCGGGAGGCACATATCAGAGCCGGGCTGGCGGCCGAACTGTTCAGCCAGGAGTGGGGTGTCCCCGGGGTACCCCACCTCTCGCCGACCGTCGCGGTGACGGTGGAGGCGGAGGGCAACGCTGATGTCAACTTCACGAACGACGGCGGCGGCCTCGACTTCTACTACGGGTCGCTCAAGCCCGGCGTCAGCGCCAACGCCACGCTCGGCAACGACGTCCTCGGCGTCGAGGGGTCGGGCTTCCTCCGCGGCTTCCTCGAAACCGTGGGCTTCGAGTCCTGGGGCGTCGGCCTGGAGTCACAGCTGTCGGCCACCGGGTGGGCCTGTGACCCGTTCGTCAAGTCGCTGTGTACAGACTTCACGGTGTACGTCCCGAGTTCGCCGGCGACGGTCGAACTGGGGTGGGCGCCGACCGCCGCCGCCCCCGTCGTCGAGCACGGGGACACGACCTACCGGGTCGGTCCGGGCACCCGTCCGAGCGGTGACCTCGCAGGCACTGCCGGCGCCGGGACCGAGGTGGCGCGCCTGACCGACGACGCCGTCGCCGACACGGGAGTCGACCTGGTGGCCGACCGCGACTGGAACCGCGACCGCCCGCGCGACCGGTACACCGCGGTCTGGAGTCGCGGCAGTGACGGCCGACACGTCGTCGCGGCGACGCTCGCGCCCAACGGCACCGCGACGGAGCGCACGCGGGTCTCGGGCGACGGGCTGGCCGCGGTCGACCCGGTCGTCGCCGTCGACGACGGACGGGCCCGCGCCGTCTGGACGAGCTACGAACCGCCGGCCGACGGGGCCGATGTGAACGTTGCTGCGCTGTACGAGGGCGTCGAACTCGCGACGGCCACCCGGACGGACGACGGGTGGAGCGACCCGCGGCCGCTGACCGACAACGCCGTGGCCGACGCGCAACCGGCGGTTGCACGGGCCGGCGGCGCCTCGCTGGTCGCCTGGCGCCGAGACGCCGACACCGACCCCGAGACGACCGGTGACCGCCACGTCCGCTACGCGGTGGTCGGCGTCGGTGAGGGCCCGGTCGAATCGCACTCGCTCGCCGACGGCAACGCGACGCGGGTCGCCGTCGCACCCGCACCCGCAGAGGAGGACGCGTTCGCGCTCGCGTACTTCGTTCCGGACGCGCCGAACGCCGACGACGGGACGCTCGTCGCTGCGACAGTCGACGCTGACGGGACCGTCGACGTGCGCGACCGCTACGAGGTCACGAACCTGACGGCGCTGTCGCTCACGGGGACCGGCCTCGCGTGGGTCGACCGCTCGCTGACCGAGCCACGAGCGTCGTACGTCCCCGCGGGGAGCGGCGACCGGCAGCGGGTCCCGCTCGGGAACATCTCCGCGGTCCGGGACCTCTCTGTCGCCGAGACCGACGGCCGTCCCGTGCTGGCCGTCCGCGGGCGAGCGGCCGGCGTCGCCACGCCGTCGGTGTTCTACCTCCAGCGTAGCGGCGACACCGACGCGAGCGGGGAGGGCGCGTGGGTTTCGCCGACGCCGGTGTTCGGCGGCGAGAACGCGTCGCTGACGGTCACGAGGCCCGCTATCGCGGGAACGGAGAGCGGCTTCCTGACCGTCGCGCCCGGGCGGAACGTGAGTGCCGGGCGGAGCCAGCGCGCGGACCTCTTCACCGCGAGTCACGCCTACCGGCCGAACCTCCGGACAGCGGCGACGGCGACGCTCGGCTCGGACGGCGAGACGGTTACCGTCGAGTACAGCGTGACCAACCGCGGCGACAGCCCAGTTGAGGGAGGAACCGTGGTCGCGTTTGCGGCCGAGGGGGCGGTCCGTGACTCCCGGAGCGTCGGCGAACTGGCGGTCGGCGAGTCCGCGACCGGGGCGTTCGAGACGGCGCTGCCACGCGACGGGGCCGTCGTCGTCCGCGCAGACCCTGGCGGCGCCGTCGACGAACTGACGACCGACGACAACGCGGCGCGGGTGACGGCGGTCCGGCCCGACCTGACAGTCCAGCCCGTCGACGCGACCCGGACAGACGGGAATGTCACCGTCGAGGCGGTGCTGGAAAACGACGCGCCGGTCGCGGCCGGCGACGTGACCGTCGCGCTGGAACTCGGCAACGAGACGGTCACGACGACGGTTCCAGGGGTCGGTCCGGACGCCACGAGAGGGGTGTCACTGCAGGCGCCGGCTGACGCGGCCGCCGGGGTCACCCGGGCGCGCGTCGTCGCCGACCCCGACGACACAGTCGCCGAGTCCGGCGAGCGAAACAACGAGGCGGTCACGGGGCTCCTTCGGCCCGACCTGTCCGTCGAGGACCGCGCGATAACGTTCGTCCGCGACGACGCCGGCGTCCGGGCGCTGATCCCCGTCGTCAACGCCGGCGTCGGGCCGGCGACGGCGCTCACGAACGTCAGCGTCGGCGAGTGGGCTGAACCGTTCCGGCTTCCGGTGGGTGCGGCCGGCGACACGGAGACGCGGGTCTCCCGGCTGGTGGCGGTGCGTCTCCCCGACGGCGCGGCGAACGAGACACTGACCGTGCGGGCCGACCCCGCCCGGAGCGTGGACCTCCGGCCGGCCGACAACCTCGCCGGGGCGACGGTCACCGACGCAGTGCCCGTCGGCGAGTCACGCCTCGGCGACGGTCTCGCGGTGGCGGCCGTCGACGCGCCCGACGAGGTGACGACTGGCGAGGCCTTCGACGTGACCGTCACCGTCGAGAATCCCGGCGACGTGCCCGCCGCCGCGCCCGTCACGCTGTCGCTCGGCGGGACCGAGGACGCCGTCACGACGCCGCTGGTGCCCGCCGGCGAGACCAAGACGGTGACGTTCGCCGACCACACGCTCGCCGAGGGCGGCACCGCCGACTACCGTCTCTCGGTCGGCAACACCAGCGCGACGGGGACGCTGACCGTCGAGTCGTCTGACGAGGAGCAGGACGGTAACGGGACCGACCCCGGCGACACCACGCCCGAAGACCAAGACCCCGACGATACCACGCCAGAAGACGAAGACCCCGACGAGAGCGAGACGCCGACGGACACGCCCGCCGACTCGTCGGAAACGGGGACGCCCACCCCAACGCCGGCCGGCGATGACTCCCCCGGAGCGACGGTCGAGACGCCTGGTACGACCGATGCGCCGACGGGGACGGCGGACGCGAGCGACGACTCGTCCGGGTCCGGTCCCGGACTCGGCGTCGGCGCGTCGCTCGTGGCCCTCCTCGCGGCGGCCCTCCTGCTCGCGCGGCGGCGGGACGGCTGACCCGGGGACCGCCCGAACACCGCGTTATCGTGCCCAGCGGGACACCCACAGGACAGGGCTGCCAGCAGACGTACGGGGAACGTGCCGCCTCGCTTCGGTCGCTGCTGTTCGGCGAGGAGCGCGAACGCGTCGCGAGCGAGACGGTCGGCTCCGTACTGGTCGTCCGCCGGCGCGAACCCTTTTGACCCGGCGCGACGAACCGCAGTCGATGACTGACTCTGACGCCGTCTGCGGACCGGCACTCGTCGATTGCGAGGGCCGCGACGGGGGGCACCAGTAGCGGTGGCGGGCGTCGAATTCTGGGCGCTGGTCGTCCTCGCCACGGGCACCAGCCTCGCGACGGCGTGGGCGCTGGGTGCCAACAGCAACTCCCCGCCGTTTGCCCCCGCGATCGGCGCCAACGCCATCTCGACGATGCGGGCAGCCTTCCTCATCGGCTTGCTCGCCGCCGCCGGCGCGCTCACGCAGGGCGGCGCCATCTCCGAGACGGTCGGGGCCGGTCTCATCAACGGTGCCACGATCACCTCGCTCGCGGCGACGGCCGGCCTCCTGACCGCGACGGCATTCATGGCCTTCGGCGTCTACACCGGCTATCCCGTCCCCGCCGCCTTCGCGACGACCGGCGCGATGGTCGGCGTCGGCCTCTCGCTCGGCGGCGACCCCGCCACCAGCACCTACCAGCAGATCGCCGTGTTCTGGGTGCTCGTGCCGCCCGTCTCCGGTGGACTGGCCTACCTCACCGCGACCGTCCTCCGGCGCGACGACATCCCCGAGACCGTCGGGGTGCCACTGCTCGCGGCCGTCGTCGGCGCCATCATCGCTAACGTCCAGCTGAGCATCATCCCCGCGCCCGCCGGGCAGACACAGAACTCGCTGGCCGGCTTCGCCGCCAACCAGGTGAGTGCGCCCGCCGTCGGCGGCGTCGATCTGGTCCTCGTCGTCGCGAGCGTCGCGGCCGCCGCGGTGAGCTTCTGGTACATCCGCCGGAAGACCCAGGCGTCCGTCGACAAGGGGATCCGAACCTTCCTCGTCGTTCTCGGGAGCGTCGTCGCCTTCTCCAGCGGCGGGAGTCAGGTCGGCCTCGCGACAGGCCCACTCGAGAACCTCTTCAGTGCCGAACTCGGCCTGCCGGGCATCGCCCTGCTCGCCCTCGGCGCGACGGGCATCCTCGGCGGCGCCTGGATGGGCGCGCCGCGGCTCCTCCAGGCCACCTCGCGGGAGTACGCACAACTCGGGATCCGCCGCTCCATCGCCGCGCTCGTCCCCGGGTTCATCATCGCGCAGGCGGCCATCGCGCTCGGCATCCCCATCTCGTTCAACAACATCATTATCTCCGGCGTCATCGGCGGCGGCCTCGCCGGCGGGTCCGCGGGCGTCTCCCGCCGGAAGATCGGCGTGACTCTCGCGTTCTGGATCATCACGCTCGTCTCGAGCGTCGCCATCGGCTACGGACTGTATCAGGTCTTCGCCGTCGCGCTCGGGCGGTAGAAACGGACCGCAGGCGGTGGATCAGCGGACGACCGTCACGGTGACGGGCGCTTCGCCGACGACGGTCGTCGCGACCGTGCCGAGCAGTCGGCGGGCGATGTCGCTGCGTTCGCCGCCGTGGCCGCCCATGACGACGTGGTCCACGTCGTGGTCCGCGACGTATTCGAGGATGGTCTCGGCGGGGTCGCCGGTCTCGACGGCCGTCTCGACGCGACGGTCGGCGTCGAGTTCGACGGCGCGCTCGCGGACCTGATCGACCAGGTCGGCGGCGCGTTCCTCGGCTTCCTCGCGGCGTTGTTCGCCGGGTTCGAGGAGGCCGCCTTCGCTCATCGACGAATCGAGCGGCGTGACCACGTTCAGCGCCGTCACGCGGCAGTCGAAGGTCTCCAGCGCGTGTTCGAGCGCGTCGTCGGCCAGCGGCGACCCGTCCAGCGGGACCAGCACGTGCGAAGGGGCCATGTGAGGATATTGGACGGTAGCGCACAAGTATCCCCGCTCTGGGAGAGTGGTGTTGTTCGTGCTCGGCCGAGTGTTGGCGACGACAGCGCAACTGTACTGCCACGAAGTGGTGACACCGCAACCGCCGACGGCGTGACCGCCACCACGGACAGCGTGAAAGCCCCTGCCGGGTCGAGGAGGATCGCTACCGCGAACAGCGTGAAAGCCCCCGTCGTCTGCGCTCCCGCGAACCGCGCTGCGCTCCTCGCTCGCTCCGCTCGCTGCGGTGTCCGCTCACGGGCGCGGAGCGCCCGTTCGCGCGTGCCGAGGCGTCTTCGACGCCTCGCACCTTACGGGTCCGGGGTTCGCGCAGACGACGGCCCCTTTCATTCCCATCCACGTCGGCTAGTTCGACAGTCTGTGCGGGTGGGAATGAAAGGGGCGACGTGTTCGGCGACGCCCGACGAAGTAAGCACCGCAGGAGCGAATGTAATGAGCGACGAGGAGCACAGCGAGGCGCGCGAGCCAAGCGAGGCTCGAACGGAGTGAGAGCCTCGCTGACGAACGGCGACCGAAGGGAGCCGTGAGCCGAACACGTCGGGGCTTTCACGCTGTTCGCGACGGCGTTGCCTGTCACGATCTACCCACGGGAAACAACCCAGTCCACCGATGATCGATCCGTCGCGTTTTTGCCCGTGAATCCCGAGGGATCGATACCGAGAGGATGGCCCGCTATCACATCGAAACCTACGGCTGCACGTCCAACCGCGGCGAGAGCCGTCAGATAGAGCGGGCGCTGCGCGACGGCGGCCATCACCCCGCCGACGGGCCCGACGAGGCCGACGTAGCCATCCTCAACACCTGTACTGTCGTCGAGAAGACCGAGCACAACATGCTCCGCCGCGCCGAGGAGTTAGACGCCGAAACCCCCGCGGACCTCGTGGTCACCGGTTGCATGGCGCTGGCCCAGGGCGAGGAGTTCGCGCAGGCCGACCTCGACGCCGAGGTCCTCCACTGGGACGAGGTGCCCGAGTACGTCCGCAACGGCGAGTGCCCGACGACGACGCCCGACACCGAACCCGTGCTGGACGGCGTCGTCGGCATCCTCCCCATCGCGCGCGGGTGCATGTCTGACTGTTCGTACTGCATCACCAAGCAGGCGACAGGCAAGATCGACTCACCCTCCGTCGAGGAGAACCTCGAAAAGGCCCGCGCACTGGTCCACGCCGGGGCACGGGAGATCCGCATCACGGGCCAGGACACCGGCGTCTATGGCTGGGACGAAGGCGAGCGCAAACTGCACGTCCTCCTGGACCGGATCTGCACCGAGATCGAGGGGGATTTCCGGGTCCGGGTGGGGATGGCCAATCCCAAGGGCGTCCACGGCATCCGCGAGGAACTCGCCGGAGTGTTCGCCGCGCACGACCAGCTGTACAACTTCCTGCACGCGCCGGTCCAGAGCGGGTCGGACGACGTGCTCGGGGACATGCGCCGCCAGCACCAGGTCTCGGAGTTCGTCGAAGTGGTCGAGACGTTCGACGACTATCTCGACGAGTGGACGCTCTCGACGGACTTCATCGTCGGCTTCCCGACCGAGACCGACGCCGACTTCGCGCAGACCGAGGCCTTGCTCCGGGAGGTCCGGCCCGAAAAGATCAACGTCACGCGGTTCTCGAAGCGGCCCGGCACGGACGCCGCCGACCTGAAGGGGCTGGGCGGTACCGTCAAGAAGGAGCGCTCGAAGGCGCTCTCGGAGGCGAAGATGGGGGTCATGGACGAAACTTACGAGTCGATGGTCGGCGAGACGCGGTCGGTGCTGGTGACCGAGGACGGCACCGACGAGTCGCTCGTGGGCTACGACCGCGCGTACCGCCAGGTCGCGATCCCGGGCGCGGAGACGGCGGGCGTCGAAGTCGGCGAGACGGTAGACGTCGAGATAACGGGGCACAACACCGTCTACGCGCTCGGCGAGTTGGCGTGAGTCTGCCCGACGACTCATCGTGAGCGGCGCTGGACGTGTCCGACCACCTCGTCGCGGTATCGCGGCCGCCCGCGACAGCAACTGTTAGGGGCGTCGGCCGCGAGGTGCCGGCCATGACCGATGACTCCGACGCCGACTCACCTCGTTCTGGCGCCGATTCGGGTGACGCCGACGCCGGTGATGCCGACGCAGGTGACGCCGCGGTGCTCGCCGACCGGGTGGCCGACGGCGACCTCCGACTCTACGAACTCGAAGACCACGCCGACGCCGAAACCGCCGCGACGGCCCGGCGGCTGGCCGTCGAGCGCGACGCCGGCGTCGACCTCGACGCCATCGGCGACTACGCGTTCGCCGCGGCGAACGCCGAATCGAACATCGAGAACCTCGTCGGTGGGACGCAACTCCCGACCGGCGTCGCCGGCCCCGTCGCCGTCTCCGGCGAGCACGCCGCCGGAGAGTACTACCTCCCCATCGCCACCACCGAGGGCGCGCTGGTCGCGAGCGTCAACCGCGGCTGCTCAGCCATCACCGCCGCCGGCGGCGCGACCGCCCGCGTGACCAAGCGCGGGATGACCCGCGCCCCCGTCTTTCGGGTCGACGGCGTCGCCGAGGGCGCCGAAGTCGCCGAGTGGGTCGAGGACAACGAGGACCGCCTCGCCGACGCCGCCGAGGAAACCACCAGCCACGGCAGGCTCCAGTCGATCACGCCGTACGTCGTCGGTGACTCCGTGTTCCTGCGCTTTTCCTACTTCACCGGCGACGCCAACGGGATGAACATGGCGACCATCGCCACCCGCGCCGCAGCCGAACTCGTGGAGGAAGAGACCCCCGCCTCGCTGGTCGCGCTCTCGGGCAACCTCTGTGTCGACAAGAAACCCGCCGCGATCAACGCCGTCGAGGGGCGAGGCCACACCGTCACCGCCGACGTGACCATCCCACGGGAGATGGTCACGGAGCGCCTGGGCACCACCCCCGAGGCCGTCGAGGAGGCCAACACTCGCAAGAACCTGATCGGCAGCGCAAAGGCGGGCAGTCTGGGGTTCAACGCCCAGGCCGCGAACGTCGTCGCCGGCGTCTTCATCGCTACCGGGCAGGACGAGGCCCACGTCGTCGAGGGAAGCAACTGTATCACGACGGTCGACGCGCGCGAGGACGACCTCTACGCGAGCGTCAACCTCGCCAGCCTCCAGGTCGCCACCGTCGGCGGCGGCACTGGCCTCGCGACACAGTCCGAAGCGCTCGAACTGATGGGGCTGGCCGGCGGCGGCGACCCCGTCGGGACCAACGCCGACGAGTTCGCCGAGGTCCTCGCCGCCGGTGCCCTCGCCGGCGAACTCTCCTTGCTCTCCGCGCTCGCCTCCCGACACCTCTCCAGCGCACACGAACAGCTCGGACGGTAGCGGGCGTCTCCGGACGACCGCCGTGTGGGCGCCTCAATTGTTTGACGTTCATCGTGGCGCGCGCCGTCGCGACCGCGAGCGCAGTTCGCGCGAGCGGTCAAGACGGCGTCGTGCGAGGGATGAGTAGCGCAACGAGCGGAGCGAGTGAGCAACGCAATCGGTTGGGGAGGTGTGTGGCCCTCTGCGGCGCAGTTTCGGTGCAGTCCTGGCGGACTGAAAGGGCGAGACCCGGTCGCGCCCGAGGGGAGTCGCTGAGTGGGCACTGTCCGAGGGAGCGGAGCGGCCGAGGATATCCCACTCAGCGACCGCGAGTGCGAGACTCGACCGTAGGGAGAGTCTCGGCGGCGAACGGGGAGTGCGCGGCGCGAAGCGCCGCGAAGTCGGGGCGGCGGAGCCGCCCCGCACGGAGCGACCCGTGAGCGAGCGGGGCGAGGGCTTTCGGCGCCCAGGGTCGTCCGCGGTCGTAGTTGTGGTAGCTGTAACTCGGAGCCGGCGGGTCGAGGGCTTTCGACGCTCGATAGCAGGCGCGGTCGTGAGAGTCCCGACGTCTACTTTCACTTCCGCTCCGGGTCCGGCTGGCGGTTATCCGTCGCCGTCCGGTACATCGGGTGGCGTCCGCCCGGGAGCACCGGCGGGCGTCACCACTATGACGACCGACACACCCACCACCACGGACGGCACAGCCTCCCCGCCGCTCACGCGGGCGACGCGGTTGGCCCGACTGGCGAAGTTCGCGGCGACGACGTTAGCCGCGCTGGCCGGCGTTGCGAAGGCGCTGGGCTGGCTGTGAGCGTCGTCACAGACCGGATTCGACGCGTGGCCGCCCCGTCACTCGGCGCCGGAGTCAGCGCCGGGATCGGTCTCGGAATCGGCAGCAGAATCAGCACCGGAATCGGAATCGGAACCGCGACCGCCGGGGCCGTAGTCTTCCCACATCCCCGCGATGGCGCCGACGACGATGATTGCGAGACTCGGGTAGAACATCGAGTCCGGAAGGACGATGCCGGAGGCGGTCGCGCCGAGGGCGACCCAGCCGACGGCGACGACGACGTTGCCGGCCGCCGAGAGGCCGTTGCCGACCTTCCGCTCGGCGACGGCGTAGCCGACGTACAGGACCGCGAGCAGGCTCGCGAACGCGAGCACGACCGGAGCGTCGCCGGGCTGGACCGTCGTGACGACCAGGACAACGACGGCCGCGCCGAACAGCATCGTCGCCAGCCACTGATAGACGAACTGCTGGTCCAGCTCCCGCACGTCTGCCATGTCCATGCCCGAGAGTGGCGACGCGGCCAAAAAGTGCGTTCCGGTCGCTCCTCGAAGTTACGGCCGAACCGCCACCGCCAACAGCGTGAAAAACTCCGCAGAATACGTCGTGACAGCAACCGCGAACAGCGTGAAAGCCAATCGAGGTCTTCGACCTCGCCGGAAGCCGGCGGACTGCGCCGGCGACCCCGACCCGTTCGACCGTCCGGGTCTCGCTGTCGACCGAGAGAGCGAAGCTCTCTCGTGATGTCGTCAGATTCCGATGGGATCTGACTGCAAGCGGGAAATCTCCGATTTCCCGCAATGACGAGAGACGCCGGCGGCGTCTCTCGAACCACGCTCCTCGCTTCGCTACGGTGTCTGCTCGCGGGCCGCAGGCCCGCTCGCACGGGCCGAGGCGTCTCCGACGCCTCGCGGCTTGCGTCGTCCGGGACG
>Ga0207733_100086_pt1 | contig 96118 bp, 89 predicted proteins | sample A23P3SouthBayCA_FD_187735 | JGI IMG/M metagenome (GOLD analysis project Ga0207733, IMG submission 187735) | Aerobic enrichment media microbial communities from Eden Landing Ponds, California, USA - A23 P3 (SPAdes) | ecosystem: Environmental > Aquatic > Marine > Unclassified | place: Emeryville...
GCCTGGCGCGCCTTCGACGAGGCCGTCCCCGAGTCGGTCCCGCGGATCGCGCTGTGTGACACCTTCTCCGACGAGAAGGACGAGGTGATCCGGGCGGTCGAGACCCTCGGCGACCGACTCGACGGCGTCCGCCTCGACACCACCGGCTCCCGGCGGGGCGACTTCCGCCACATCGTCCGCGAGGTACAGTGGGAGCTCGACGCCCGAGGGCACGGCGACGTGGACGTGTTCCTCTCGGGCGGACTCGGGCCGACCGAACTCCGGAGCCTCCGGGACGTGGCCGACGGCTTCGGCGTCGGCGGCTACGTCTCCAACGCCGACCCGGTCGACTTCGCGCTCGACGTCGTCGAGGTCGACGGGGAACCCGTCGCCAAGCGCGGGAAGCTCTCCGGGGTGAAGGAGGCGTACCGCACGCCCGACGGGGGCCACCACGTCGGCCTGCGCGGCCGCGACGGTCCAGCGGGGGGCGAGTCGCTCATGGAGCCGCTGATCCGCGACGGCGAGATCGTCCGGGAGTTCGACATCGACGACGCCGCCCGACGGGCGTCGGCCGACGCGGAGCGGGTCGCGTTCGGCGGGGAGTAACGGGGGCGAACTCGTCCCGACGGGGCACAAGAGGTTTACCGCGACGGCGACCCCGTCCGGCGATGCTCTCCAGACGGGACCTACTCCGTACCGGCGCGGCCGGGCTCGCCGCGAGCGGAACGGCCGCCGTCGCCGGCTGTGGCTTCCACTCCCCCTCGTCGATCGATCACGAGTTCGAGGTCGACACCGGTCCGGGTCCGTCGGCGTTCGACTGTGAGGGGCACGCGATACGGTTCGCCGCCGGGGAGTCGTCCATCCGTCTCCGCGGGCAGTTCCCCGCGTTCGAGCCGGCCTGTCGGAGTCTCACGAGCACCCTCGAACGGGGCCCTGAGGGACTGTCGTTGACGGCGGAGGTCACGAGCGACGACACGGACCTCCTTCTGCCGTGTGACGGTGAGACGACGACCGCGGCATACACACTCACGGCCCCGGTGGAGTACATTCCGGACCGACTGATCCTCCGACACAGTCGCGGTGACGAGCGCCTGTTCGAGTTCGATGACAGGATCGAGGACATCAGCGGGCCGATCGAGAACGGCTGTTGAACGGAGCCGATCGCGTCGCTGACCGGGTGCGGCGTTTGCAGAGAGATCGGCGCCGTCAGTCGCTTACAGCTGTTCGACGCTGCCGCCGTCGGGGCGCTCGCGGAACACCTGTCCGTCGATGAGCGTCACCATCGTGTCCTCCTCCTGCCAGGCCATCGGCGAGAGGCCGGCCTTGCGGCAGACGCGCGAGAGGAACCGCTCCTTGCTCCAGTCGTTCTCGACCGGGATCGTCGGATACAGCCAGCCGTGCTTGCCGTTGTGGTCGATGGCGACGCCGTGGCGACCGAGTTCGAGGTCCTCGACGGGGTCGTTCGTGAGCGTGACGCCGGAGACGACGCACGCGGAGACGACCACGGAGTCGAGCTCCTTCGGCTCCAGTTCGGAGCCGCCGGTGTCGTCGGAGGCCGCCTTGATCGCCGCCTCGACGATCGCGTGACCGAGCTGGTCCTTTCCCCGATACGACCCGGCGCAGCCTCGCATCCGCCCGCGGCCGCGGGTGGACTGGAGTCGGACGAACGCTCCCGTCCGGGCGTAGAAGGCGTCGCGCATGCTACCCGGCTGTTCGCGCTGGCCCTGGAGTACGAACGCCTCGACCGACTCCCGAGCGAGTTCGACCGCGCGTGCACCGTCCTCATAGGTGAGCTGCACGGCCTTCGCTTCGGACATACTTTTGCTGGGGCCCGTGCCGACTTGAAGGCTTCCCTCTTCGTGCGGGTTACTCCCATCCTATCGACGGAGGGCCGACGAGTCGACCGATCGTGGCCGCCTCACGCGCGCCCGATCCGTTCCCCGAACGCTTTATCCGGAGGAGCGGCCTATCCCGAACCGGCAGAGGGAGCCCGACCCCCGTGCGCTCGACCCCCCGGGCGACGGCGCATGAGGAAAGTCCCCCCACCCCCGGACGGGCGACCGGGCGCAAGCCCGGAGTCGGAGACGACTGGCTCTGGAACAGCAACGAGACCCCCCGCCCCGACCCATGAGGTGTGCGCGGCGACCACCGGTCGTCGCCGGCGTCCACGGCTCCGCCGCGGACGCGCGAACCGACCCGAGAGGGGAGGGAGTGAACCCACCGAGGACCGCGGCCTCGCCGCGAGACGGGCGGGAACGGATGGAACGGCGAATCCTCGCCGGTGCAAGCCCGCGTCGACGGGCGGCCGCCGCGCGGCGGCCGCCCCGATGGTAGTCCGGGTGCTCGCGCGAACCGCGCGAGCGACCGGGGCACGCGCCCCGCGACCGACGCGGACGCTCAGCCGAATGTCGGGCCGAACAGAAGGGGGCTTACTCCCCTCAGCCGCTCTCACGCTCGCCAGCGACGGCGTCGGGGTCCCGGCTCATCTGACGGTCGGTGAACGATCACCGTCCGACGGCGGTCGTGCGAGTGTCTGACACGCACCCGACTAACTGAAACCGATGGACCACCAACAGACGGTGTGGACAGCAGAGAACTCACGGCGGCCCTCGAGCGCGAGTTCGGGGGGACCGAGGCGACCCGTCGGACCGTCGCCCGCCAGGCACGGGACCTGGCCGACTCCGGCGCGATCGAGGGGGACCGCGGTCACGAACTCACCGTGGCGGACGTCATCGAGAACATGGTCGACGCCCCCGACGACCACGACCTGGTCGAACGATGGAACTGGTGGCTCGGGTCCCTCGAGACCGCCTACGGCGGCTACGAGCGGTTCACGGTCCGGTTCGTCGACGACGGGCCGGACGTGAACGCCTGACCGACGTCGGTTCCGGAACGGACACCGGCACCGCTCGACGCCGTGCCGCCTCCGCCGCACCGTCCCCGCCGTACGCGACCCCGCTCGGCCCTCGACCGCTCTCCGCCTCGCCCTCCGCGTGGCTCGGTCACCGAGCCGCGGGCTCGCGAACCGACGCGACTCACGGTGTCCGACGCGGCGTGGGGCGTCCGACGTGACGTGCGCCGACGGCTCCCGAATCCTTTTGGCATCGACTGACGCGGGTTCGTGTATGGCAACGGACATCGAGCCCGGCGAGTACGCTCCGGTCCCCGGGTGTACGGACCTGTACTACCTCGACACCGACATGTACGACACCGCCAACTACGGCTCGGTGTACCTGCTCGATGCCGAGCGACCCGCGGTGATCGACACCGGCCTCGGCAACAACCGCGAATACCTCTTCGACGCGCTCGACGACCTCGGGATGACGCCGGAGTTCCTCCTCCCCACGCACGTTCACCTCGACCACGCCGGCGGCGCGGGATTCCTCGCCGAGCGCTACCCGGACGCGACGGTGCTGATCCACGAATCGGCCGTCGAACATCTCGTCGATCCGAGCCGGCTCGTCGAGGGCACGAAGGCCGCAGTCGGCGATCAGTGGCGCTTCTACGTCGAGCCGGAGCCGATCCCCGAGGACAGGATCGAGTCCCTCTCGGGCGGCGAGACGATCGATCTGGGCGACCGTGACCTCGACGTGCACCACGCGCCGGGCCACGCCCCCCATCAGGTCGTCTTCCACGACCGCGGGGACGACGTGGTGTTCACCGCCGACGCCGCCGGGATCTACGTCCCGCAACTCGACACGATCGAGCAGACCTCGCCCCCGTCCCAGTTCGACCTCCACGGCTGCCAGGAGGACGCCGACATGCTCCGCGACATCGATCCGCGATACCTCTGTTTCGGCCACTTCGGCCCCCGCGAGTTCGACGACGAGCTGCTCGCCGGATACAAGCGCACGCTCGCCGAGTGGGTCGAGGCGGTTCGTCAGCGGCGGGAGGCGTTGGACGACGACGAGGCGGTCCTCGACCACTTCGCCGAACACGCGCCTCGGGACCTCATCGACACGTGGGGAGAGCGGAAGGCCCGAGACGAACAGCGCATGAACACCCGCGGCGTGCTCGGCTATCTCGACTACATGGAGAACCGAGACGAGACGATCTGAGGTGGGGGTCCGGGCTCGTCGACAGCGCGGCTGGCTGCCGCGACGACGAAAAACGCACAACAACGGGCGTCGCGAGGGGACCGACTTATTACGGCCGACGCGACAGGACGTGACATGGATTGGCGCCAGGCGGAGCGCGAGTACGACCCGGAGGTAACCCGGGACTCGCTGGCGGCGACGTTCGACGCGAGCGCCCGCGAGCACGCCGATCGGGTCGCACAGCGGTACAAGGGCGGGGTGTACGATCGGTCGCTCGTGCGCGCGGGCGTCGTCGACCGCGCCCCCGACGGCGCCTACGCCGACCTCACGTACGCCGAGATGCGTGACCTCGTTCGCCGTCTCTCGGCCGGGTTCCGCGAGCTCGGCGTCGCCGGCGGCGACCGCGTCGGGCTCTTCTCGAACACGCGCATGGAGTGGGCCCACAGCGACTTCGCCCTCCTCGGGGCGGGCGCGGTCGTCACGACGGTGTACACGTCGTCGTCGTCGGATCAGGTCCGCCACCTCCTCGACGACCCCGGCGCCTCCGGCGTCGTCGTCGAGAACCGCGACCTGCTGGAGCGCGTGTTCGCCGTCGAGGACGACCTCGATCTCGAGTTCGTCGTCCTCGTCGACGGCGAGCCCCACGAGCGCGACGACGTGTACACGCTCGGGGAGGTCCACGACCTCGGCGCCGAGGTCGATCCCGGCGACGGCTGGGTGATCGACCGCGACCTCGACGACCTCGCGAGCCTCATCTACACCTCGGGCACCACCGGCACGCCGAAGGGTGCCGAGCTCACCCACCGGAACTTCCTCGCCAACGTCGACCAGTGTATGCGACGGTTCGGCGACCGCCCGGACAAGCCCGACGACGTCCCCGTCGTCGACGAGGAGAGCGTCACGCTGTCGTTTCTGCCCCTCGCACACGTGTTCGAGCGCCTCGCCGGGCACTTCATGATGTACTCGGCGGGCGCGACGGTGGCGTACGCCGAGTCGCCCGACACGCTCCGGGAGGACTTCGGGCTCGTCCGCCCGTCGACGGCGACGAGCGTCCCCCGCGTCTACGAGAAGCTGTACGCCGCGATCCGCGAGCAGGCGTCGGAGTCGAGCGTGACGGAGCGGATCTTCAACTGGGCGACCGGCGTCGGCCGCGAGCACCACCGCGCCGACGACCCCGGCGTCTCCCTGCGGGCCCGCTACGCGGTGGCCGACCGCCTCGTCTTCTCGAACGTGAAGGAGGCGCTGGGCGGCAACGTCGACTTCTTCATCTCCGGGGGCGGGTCGCTGTCGGCCGACCTCTGTGAGCTGTACCACGGGATGGACGTCCCCATTCTGGAGGGGTACGGCCTCACCGAGACGGCGCCGGTCCTCGCGGTGAACCCGCCGGAGGAGCCGAAGGTGGGCACCATCGGGCCGCCCGTCCACGACGTGGACGTCCGCATCGACGAGGCGGTGAGTGGCGTCGACGGCACCGACGCCGCCGACGGAAGCGGCGGCGAGGTCGGCGAGCTGCTCGTCCGCGGACCGAACGTCTTCCGGGGGTACCGGAACCTCCCGGAGGCGACCGCGGAGGCGTTCGTCGAGATCGACGGCGAGCGCTGGTTCCGCACGGGCGACGTGGTCGAGGTCCGCGAGGACGACTACATCGCGTTCCGCGAGCGCGCGAAACAGCTCATGAAGCTCTCGACGGGCAAGTACGTCCCGCCGGGCGCCATCGAGGACTCCTTCGCCGCCTCCGAGTACGTCGAACAGGCGATGGTGGTCGGCGACTCGAGGAAGTTCGTCTCCGCGATCGTCGTTCCGAACCTTCCCGCGGTGCGCGAGTGGGGCGAGGCGAAGGGGTACGACCTCCCGGCCGACGACGACGCGCTGTGCCGCGACGACCGGGTCCGGGAGCTGATACAGACGGAGGTCGATCGCGTCAACGAGGACTTCGAGGCCCACGAGACGATCAAGCAGTTCCGCGTCGTCGCCGAGGAGTTCTCCGAGGAGAACGACCTGCTCACCCCCACGATGAAGAAGAAGCGGCGCAACATCCTCGATCGGTACGCCGACGACATCGGGAGCATGTACGCCACGGACTGACCGTCCGCTCCCGGCGGGGTCGTCGCCGTCGCTCCTCTCTGTTCGGACGGATGTAGTGGCCTTTTTCTTCCCACCACATGTGAGACCGGTATGGAGGTGAGGGGATGTCGGCGGGAGCCGGCCAACTGATCGCGCTCGTCGCCGTCATCATCGCCGTCGGCGTCGCCGCACAGGTGCTTTCCGACCGATTCCAGCTCCCGAGCATCATCTTCCTCATCGGGTCGGGGATCGCCCTCGGGCCGGAGGGGTTAGGGGTCATCACCCAACAGACGTTCGGGCTGACGGGACTGTCGACGATCGTCGGGCTCTCGGTCGCCATCATCGTCTTCGAGGGGGCGTTCCACTTGCGGGTCGAGAAGCTCCGCGAGGCGCCCGCCGCGACGGTGCGGCTCGTCACGCTCGGGGCGCTCATCGCGTTCGTCGCGACGACCGCCGTCGTGCAGGTCGCGCTCGGCGTCGAGTGGCTCGTCGCCGGGGTGATCGGCGCGCTGCTGGTCGCCACCGGGCCGACGGTCATCGCGCCGATCCTCGAGGTGGTGCCGGTGCGGGACCGCGTCGCCACCGCCCTCGACACGGAGGGGATCGTCAACGACGTGACGGCCGCGATCCTCGCGGTCGTCCTCTTCGAGGCGATCCGGACGGGAACCACCGCGATCCCGGAGCTGATCACGCTGTTCGCCGAGCGGCTCGGCGTCGGCGTCCTCGTCGGCGCGGTGGTCGCGATCGCCGTCTACTACGCGCTGCGGTACGTCGACCTCTCGCCGGGCAACGCCCCGCAGAACGCCCGCCTGCTGGTGCTCGCGGGCGCGCTGGTCGCGTACGGCGGCGCCAACTTCGTCAGCACCGAGTCCGGCGTCGCCGCCGCCGCGGTGGCGGGCATCCTGCTCGGCAACGCCGACGTGCCCTACGAGGAGGACATCACCGACTTCAAGGGCGACATCACGCTGTTGGTGCTGTCGTTCGTGTTCATCGCGCTGGCGGCGCTGTTGCGGTTCCAGGACCTGATCCGGCTGGGGCTGGGCGGCGTCGTCGTCGTCGTCGCGGTGATGTTCGTCATCCGGCCGGCGCTGGTGCTGCTGTCGACGGTCGGCGACCGATTCCAGCGCAACGAGCGGATCTTCATGTCGCTGGTCGGCCCCCGCGGCATCATCCCGGCGTCGGTCGCCACGCTGTTCGCCGTCGAGTTGGCGAACGAGGGGATGGCGGCGGCGGCGAACACCTTGGTCGGCACCGTCTTCCTCGTCATCATGGCGACGGTGGTGATCGAGGGCGGCTTCGCCAGACAGATCGCAGAGCGGCTCGACGTGATACCAATGAGAGTACTCATCATCGGGGGCGGGAAGGTGGGCCGGACGCTCGCCGACCGCCTCGAGGACCGCGGCGAGAACGTGGTGCTCATCGAGAACGACGAGGAGGTGGTACAGGTCGCGAGGAACGCGGGCCATACGGTCCACATCGGCGACGGCACCGACACCGAGGTGCTTCGCTCGGCCGGCGCCGCGAACGCCCGGACGGTCGTCGCCGCCACCGGCGACGACGAGGTGAACCTGCTGGTGTCGCAGCTGGCCGACTCGAAGTTCGACGGCGTCGAGACGATCCTCGCGCGGGTGAACAACCCGGACAACGTCGACGCCTTCGAGGAGCTGGGCGTGCGCACCGTCTCCTCGGTGCTGGCGACGGCACAGGCCATCGACAACTACATCGAGCGGCCCGCGCTCGCCAACTGGATGGGCGAGCTCGGCCGGTCGGGCGACGTCCAGGAGATCGAGGTCACATCCGGGGAGCTGGCCGGAGTGACGATCCGCGACATCGGCCCCCAGCTCCCCGGCCAGAGCCTGATCGCGCTCGTGTGCCGCGACGACACGACGCAGGTTCCGCCCCCGGATTTCACCCTCGAGATCGGCGACCGCGTCACGATCATCGGCGACCGCGAGGACGTCCGGCAGGCGATGAAGCAGTTCCACCCCGACTGACCGGCCACGCTCGGCCCGTCGGGCCCCCGCGGCTCGAGAGCCGCCGTCGCCCCGCCCGACCCACGCGACCCAGTAGCCACCGTCGGCGGCGGTAACAGCCACCACGCCGGCTCGGCGGCGGTGAACGGGGGACGAGGCCGCGGTCGGTCGCCAGCAGCACACCGAGCATCGCGACCGTGAACAGGGCGGCGGCGAGGGGTCGGCGCTCCGTCGACACGACAGCCCTCAGGGGGGCGGGTTCGGACGTTACGGCCGACGGTCCCGAGCGGGGCCGGCCCGCCCACGCCGCGGCCGCAATTCCTGCCAGTTTATCATCCCGGATCGGCAACACCCGCACAATGGTCGTCGGAGACATCTCGACCGGAACGGACGTCGCCGTCATCGGGGCCGGTCCCGGGGGCTACGTCGCCGCCATCCGCGCGGCACAGCTGGGGCTCGACACCACGCTCATCGAGAAGGACGCCTACGGCGGCGTCTGCCTCAACCACGGCTGCATCCCCTCGAAGGCGTTCATCCACGGCGCGGACGTCGCCCACGAGGCCGGCAACGCCGAGGAGATGGGGATCTACGCCGATCCCGCCGTCGACGTGGAGCGCATGCAGCGCTGGAAGGGTGGCGTGGTCGATCGCCTCACGAGCGGCGTCGAGAAGCTCTGCAAGGCGAACGGCGTCAACCTCGTCGAGGGGACCGCGACGTTCGCCAACGAGCACAAGCTCCGGGTCGCACACGGGGGTTCCGGACAGGGCAGCGAGTCCATCGAGTTCGACCACGCGATCGTCGCCACGGGGTCGCGGCCGATACAGGTCCCCGGCTTCGAGTTCGACGGCGAGCACGTGCTCTCCTCGCGCGATCTGCTGGGGATGGAATCGCTCCCGGACGGCCTCGTCGTCGTCGGCGCCGGCTACATCGGGATGGAGCTGTCGACGATGCTCGCGAAGCTCGGCGTCGACGTGACGGTCGTCGAGATGCTCGACGACGTCCTCCCCGGCTACGAGGAGGACGTCCGGCGGATCGTCCGCACGCGGGCCGAGGAGCTCGGCGTCGAGTTCCACTTCGGCGAGGGCGCAAGCGGCTGGGAGGAGACCGCCGAGGGGGGCGTCGCCGTCGCGACCGAGACCGAGAACGGCGAGGAGTCGGAGTACCTCGCGGAGCAGGTGCTCGTCGCCGTCGGACGCTCGCCGGTCACGGACACGCTCGAACTGGAGAACGCCGGCCTCGAACCCGACGAGAACGGCTTCCTCGAAACGGATCACCAGGCCCGCACCGAGGTGGACTCGATCCTCGCCGTCGGCGACGTGGCCGGCGAGCCGATGCTCGCACACAAGGCCAGCAAGGAGGGAACCGTCGCCGCGGCCGTCGCCGCCGGCGAGCCGGCCGCGCTCGACTATCAGGCCGTACCCGCCGCGGTGTTCACCGACCCCGAGATCGCGACCGTCGGGCTCACAGAGGACGAGGCCGCGGAGGAGGGGTTCGACCCCGTCGTCGGGGAGATGCCGTTCAACGCCTCCGGGCGCGCGCTCACGACGACCCACACCGAGGGCTTCGTCAGGATCGTCGCCGATGAGGAGACCGGCTTCGTGCTCGGCGGACAGATCGTCGGCCCCGACGCCTCGGAGCTGATCGCCGAGCTCGCGCTGGCCGTCGAGATGGGCGCGACGCTCGAGGACGTGGCCGCGACGATCCACACCCACCCGACGCTGGCGGAGGCGACCATGGAGGCCGCCGAGAACGCGATGGGGCAGGCGATCCACACGTTGAACCGGTAAACCGGACGCGCGGTCGGATCACATCACGCTTTTCACACGACGCGGAGTGTCCCCGCCATGGGTCTGTTCGACCGCGACACGGACATGAGCGACGACGACATCGACGCCGACGCCGACGCCGCCGACGGCCCGACGTTCGAGCCGGTCCCCGGGACCGCCGAGCGCGACGGCGAGAACGACGGAGAGGGTGGCGGAAGCGGAGACGACCCCCTCTCGAAGCTCGTCGGCGCTCGCTTCCGCGACGACGACTTCAACGGGACGCTCAAACGGGCCGTCGACGTGGAGGCGGGCGTCGTGCTGTACGCCTACTCCAACAACGGCACGAACGCCGGCGGGCTCGCGGCGGTTCCGATCGATCAGACGCGCCTGCTCGACGAGGAGTAGCGACGGCGAACCGGCACGTCAGTCCCGTCTCCCCGGGCGTTCCGAGTTCCGTGGGCCTTTGTATCGGCGGCGTGTTTCGATTCGTAATGAGCGACGCGGAGGACGAACACGGCGACTTCGCGGCGATCCGCGAGTCCGTCGACGGCAACCCGATGTCCGGGTTGCTTCGGTACTGCGTGCCCTACTGGCCCCGCCTCTCCGTCGGGCTGGTGGCGGCGATCACCACCCGACTCGCCCGGCTGCTTCCCTCGCTGCTGGTCGCGGCGGCCATCGACCGCGTCATCCTCGGGAGCGGCGAGGCGGGGCTGCTCGCGCAGGCGGGCCTGCTGCCGGGCGGCACCATCTCGGGGGAGGCCGCACGGTTGGCCTTCCTGCAGCGGCTCGTCGTCATCGCGGCGCTGGCGTACCTGATCCGGTCGGTGTCGCGGTTCGCCTCGCGATACCTGTTCCAGTCGACGGCCCAGAAAGTCCAGCGCGACCTCCGCAACGACACGTACGACCACATGCAGCACCTCTCGCTGGGCTTCTTCGCGGACCACCAGACCGGCGCGATGATGTCCGTGCTGAACCAGGACGTGAACCGACTGGAGCAGTTCCTCAACACGGAGATCCGACAGGGGATCCGCGTCGTCGCGACCGTCGGCGGCATCGCGGCGATCATGTACACGTACTCGCCGAAGCTCGCGCTCGTGGCGCTTGCGCCGGTGCCGATCATCGGCCTCGCCTCCGGTCGCTTCCTCACGTGGATCGAGCCGAAGTACCGGGGCATCCGCGAGACCGTCTCGCGGCTCAACTCCCGGCTGGAGAACAACATCGGCGGCGCCCGGGTGATCAAGGCGTTCAACCGCCACGACTTCGAGCTGGACCGCGTTGCCGCCCAGAGCGAGCGCTATCACGACGAGAAGGTGGCGGCGATCCGGGCGCGGCGGGCGTTCTTCTCCGGGCTCCGGCTGCTCACGGGCGTCGTCTTCGTCGCCATCCTGTGGATCGCCGGCAGCGACATCATCCGCTACGGCCTCGGCAACACCGACCCAGCGACGCTCACCGCCGGGACGGTCGCGCTGTTCTTCCTCCTCCTGCGGCGGCTCTACTCCCCGATGCGGCGCGTCGGCAAGACGGCGAACAAGTACCAGCTCGCCAAGTCGAGCGCCGAGCGCGTGTTCGGCCTGCTCGGCTACGACCCCGCGGTGACCTCCCCCGAGGACGCGTACGTCCCCGAGTCGGTCGCGGGCCGGGTCGCCTTCGACGACGTGCGGTTCGGCTACACCGACGACGAGGAGGTCATCTCCGGCATCGACCTGGACGTGGAGCCGGGGGAGACAGTCGGGCTCGCGGGGACGACGGGTGCCGGGAAGTCGACGCTTCTGAAGCTCATCCCCCGGTTCTACGATGTGGACTCGGGGGCCGTCGAGGTCGACGGGGTCGACGTGCGCGAGTACGACCTCGCCGCCCTGCGCGAACACGTCGGCATCGTCGAGCAGAACCCCTACATGTTCTCGGGCACCGCCGCCGAGAACATCGGCTACGGCGACCTCTCGGCGCTCGAGGAGGGGGGCGAGCCCGCCGGGGACGCCGAGGTCGACGACGACGACGGCCCGAGCGAGCGCATCGTCGACGCCGCGAAGGCCGCGGAGGCCCACGAGTTCATCACGGACCTGCCGGAGGGGTACGACACCCAGATCGGCGAGCGCGGCGTGAAGCTCTCCGGCGGCCAGCGCCAGCGCATCGCCATCGCGCGCGCCCTCCTGAACGATCCGGAGATCATCGTCCTCGACGAGGCCACCTCCGACGTGGACACCGAGACGGAGGAGCTGATCCAGCGGAGTCTCCGCCGGCTCATCGCCGACCGAACGGCGTTCGTCATCGCCCACCGGCTGTCGACCATCCGCGACGCCGACCGCGTCGTCGTCATGGAGGACGGCCGCGTCGCCGAACAGGGCACCCACGACGAGTTGGTCGAAGCGGACGGCGACTACGCGGCCCTGTGGGCTCGGCAGGCGGGCGAGGACGAGGAGACGGAGGCGTTGGCAGCGGCCGACGACTGAGATAGGAGGAGGTCCTCGCGCTGGACCGCCCACGAGGGGTGCGGCCAATGGGCGTCCGCGGGAACGGCCACCCCACGCCGGAGCGCGAGGGACAAGGGATCCGTCCCTCACGCGCGCCCGCGCCCGGCCGAGGGTATTTCCGGCTCGCTCCCCTGTCCTTGTTCATGAGTACACGACCGCCGGGTCCCCGTGGCGAGCCGCTGTTCGGCAACGGCCGACGGTACTCCCGAGACCCCTTCTCGTTCATGACCGACGTGGCGGACGCCTACGGCGACGTCGTCCGCCTCGATCTGGGTCCACGAGAGACGTACATGCTCACGAATCCCCGGGACGTGGAGCGCGTGCTCGTCTCCGACTGGGCGGCGTTCGAGAAGCCGAACCTCGACGACGCCATCGACGACCTGCTCGGCGACGGACTCCTCATGAGCGAGCGCGACCGGTGGCAACAACAGCGCGACCTCGCGAACCCCGCCTTCCACGCTCGCCGCATCGCCGGCCTCGACGACGCGATCGTCGGCCACACCGAGGAGACGATGGCCGGCTGGAGCGACGGGGACCGAGTCGACGTCCAGCTCGAGCTCGCTCGGCTCACCGTCCGAGTCATCGTCACCGCGATGTTCGGCACCGACATCACCGACGAACGAGTGCGGACGGTGCAGGAGCACCTCGAGCCGCTCGGCCAGCGGTTCGAGCCGAACGCGGTCCGGGCGATCATCCCCTCGTGGGCGCCGACACGGGAGAACCGCGAGTTCCACGGCGCCGTCTCGACACTTGAGGGCGTCATCGACGACCTCGTCGCGCGCCGCCGCGGCACCGAGGAGACCGCGCCCGACCCCGCCGGCGACGCCGTCGACTCCCCGATGCCAATGGACCTCCTGTCGATCCTGCTCCGCGCCCACGAGCGCGGCGACCAGACCGAGGGAGACCTACGCGACGAACTGATGACGATGCTGCTTGCGGGCCACGACACGACCGCGCTCGCGCTCACGTACACCTTCTATCTCCTCTCGCGACACCCCGACGCGAAGGCGCGCTTCCAGCGCGAGGTGGACGCCCTCGACGGCGCCCCGACGAGCGAGGACGTGCGGGGGCTCGAGTTCACCGACCGCGTGCTCTCGGAGGCGATGCGGCTCTACCCCCCCGTCTACACGCTGTTCCGCGAGTCGAAGGTCGATACCCGGATCGCCGGCTATCGGATCCCCGAGGGGTCGCTGATCATGCTTCCGCAGTGGGTGATCCACCGCTCCGACCGGTGGTACGACGACCCGCTGGAGTTCGACCCCGACCGCTGGGCGCCCGAGCGCGCCCGCGAGCGCCCCCGGTTCGCCTACTACCCGTTCGGCGCCGGCCCGCGACACTGCATCGGCAAGCAGTTCTCGCTGCTGGAGGCGAAGCTCATCCTCGCGACCGTCGGGCGCGCGTTCGACTTCGAGTACGAGGGTCCCGAACTGGACCTCCGCGGGTCGCTGACCATGCACCCCGACCACCCGATGCCGCTGCGGCTCTCCTCGCGCTGACGGGGGGACCGCCCGGTTCGACGGTCGCCCCGCTCACCGCCGAAGCGGCACTCGCGCGGCGATCTCCTTGTACTCGCGCGTCCAGACCCCCAGTTCGTCGACGGTCCAGCGGACGTCGTCGAAGTCGCGCTCGCGCAGGCGCTCGACCACGTCGGCCGGATTCCCCATCCCGTCCCACCCCCGTGCGAGCGTGACGTGGGCCACGTAGTCCGACTCCTCCAGTCCCTCGACCGCGCCGAACTCCCGGACGAGTCGGTCGTGAAGTGCGTGTAGCGGATCCGTCCCACCGTCGCCGTCGCCGGGTCCGGCGGCACCCCCGGGAACCGCCTCGACGGCGAGGTAGACGACCGGCGCGTCCCCCAACGGGGGGTTCTCGAACGCGTCGACGCCGGTCACGCGTACCTCGAACGGCGCGACGCCCCGCAGCGCGGGTCGCAGGCGCTCGCGGATCCGATGGAGGTCGTTCAGGTCGCGGCCGTCGAGGCGCTTGACCACGAGCGTGTGTCGGTCGCGGATCGACGCGAACCCCGCGAGGTCGGGTTCCAGCGAGGCCGCGAGCCGCCTGACTGCCCCGGGGACGGGGACGTTGACGCTGTACACGACTCAGAGGCTGTCCGTCAGCCAGAGCACGATGAGCACGACGATGAGCACGCCGAGGATCCCCTTCAGCGGCCCGGCGATCAGCCCGATCGCGAACCCGAGCACGCCCGTGACGATCTCGACGCCGAGCCAGACGATCACGAGCAGCAACACGATCTTCAGCAGGTCCTCCACGTCGAGTTCCATGCCCCGGACTGGCTCGCCGCCGACGAAAACCGTTTTGGGTAGGCCGGCGGTCTGAGAGGACATGCGACGCCCCGCCGTGGCCCTCGCGCTCGCGCTCGTCCTCGCGGTCGTCGGGATCGCCCCGGCGATCGCGGTCGCGGCGTCCCCGGATCCCGGCTCCGCCGCCCCCGCTCCCGCCCCTCCCGCCGCGCTGGACTCGTCCGCGGCGTCCCAACGCGGTCTCGGCGACGGGTTCGCCCAGACCGGCGACATCGCCGCCGACACCGTCGTCCTCCGGGCGGAGGTCGGTCCCGACGGCGACGCTCGGTGGCGCATCGCGTACCGTATCGAGCTGCGCGACGAGAACACCACCGCGGCGTTCGAGAGCCTGCAGGCGGACATCCGCGAGAACACGTCCGCGTACGTCGCCCGCTTCGAGGGGCGGATGGCGACGACCGTGGCGGCCGCCGAGAACGCCACCGGCCGCGAGATGGCCGCGACGAACTTCTCGGTGACCGCCCAGCGCGACGCCTTCCCGACAAGCACCGACTACGGCGTCGTCGCCTACACGTTCACGTGGGAGCGCTTCGCCGCGACGCAGGGCCAGCGCGTCGTCGCCGGCGACGCGTTGGCCGGCCTCTACCTCGACTCGGGGACCGTTCTCACGATCGCGTGGCCAGAGGGGTACGACGCCCGCTCGGTGTCGCCCGAGGCAGACCGGCAGTCTGAGACGGCCGCGACGTGGCGCGGCGAGCGAAACTTCGGACCGGACCAGCCGAGCGTGGTGCTCGCGCCGGCGTCGGCGCTGCCGATCCGCCCCGTCTACCTCGCGGCCGCCGCCGTCGTGCTCGCGGGTATCGCGGGCGCCGTCCTCCTCCGTCGGCGCGGTGACCTCCCGATCGGCGCCGGCGACGACCTCGGCCCGCTGCAGAGCGACGATGGGGGAGACATGGCGGCAGCCGGCGCCGGCGCCGGTGACTCGGACGCGGCGCCCTCGTCCGGCGTCGACGCCGCGGCGGACGGACCGAGCGGGGGGGGCTCGACCGGGAGCGGGGCCGAGTCGGAGCCCGCCGAACGGGACGCTGACGACGGCGACAGCGACGGCGGGTCCACGGACGCGGAGGCCACGGCCCCGCCGGAGGACCTCCTCAGCCCACACGAGCGCGTCCTCCGACTCGTGCGGGACAACGGTGGTCGGATGAAGCAGACCGACGTGACCGACCGACTCGACTGGAGCGCTGCCCGGACCAGCCAGGTCGTCGGCGACCTCCGCGACGAGGGGGATATCGAGAGCTTCCGGCTCGGGCGTGAGAACGTCCTCCGCATCCCGGAGGCTGACGACGAACCCCACCCCGGAGACACGGACCGCGGCGGCGACGAGTCGGACGACCGATAAGTCGCCCGTCCCCACGGCGAACACCCCACTGTGGCGACTTAACGTCGCTTAACCGGGTTGAATTCGAGACGAGCGAAGCGACCGTATTAGTGGGTGGACCCCGTTGCCGGAGCTATGAGTCGGACGACCGTGCTCCTGGCGGTCGCGATGCTCGTCGCCGCGGGGATCCCCGCGACGGCCGCGTTGGCACAGGAGTCGTCGAGTGAGCAGCCGGGATCGACGTTCGCCGGCGTCGTCGGGGTACAGGGGGCGGAGGTCGAGGGAGAGATCGCCCAGCGCTCCCTCGACCGGCGTCTCGCGAACGCGGGCTCGAACGCCTCCAAGGCCGCCGTCGTCGCCGGGGAGACCGAGACGGCCCGCCGACAGCTCTCGGCCCTCCGAGAGCGCCGCGAGACGCTGGAACGGCGGTACGAGTCGGGCGAGATCACGCGTGGCGAGTACCGCTCTAAACTCGCACAGGTCGGCGCCCGGATCCGGACGCTCGAACGGCACCTGAATACCACAGCCGCGGCCGCAGAGGGGATCCCGGAAGAAACCCTTCGCGAACACGGCGTGAACGCCTCCGAGATCGCCGAGATGCGACGGAACGCCTCGGAGGTGGGCGGCGGCGCGGTCGCCGAGGCCGCGCGAGGGGTCGGCGGCCCCGACACCGGAAAGGGACTCTCGGGCGATCCGGGCCCGCCTGAGAACGCCGGTCCACCGGATGATGCCGGGCCACCGAACTCCAGTAACGGAAACGGCGGTCCGCCGGATGATGCCGGGCCACCGAACTCCAGTAACGGAAACGGCGGTCCGCCGGATGATGCCGGGCCACCGAACTCGAGCAACAGTAGTGGTGGCTTACCGGATGATGCCGGATCACCGAACTCCAGTAACAGCAGTGGTGGCCCACCGGATGATGCCGGGCCACCGAACTCGAGCAACAGTAGTGGTGGCCCACCGGATGATGCCGGATCACCGAACTCCAGCAACGGAAACGGCGGTCCACCGGATGACGTCGGTCCGAACGACGATGCTGACGGGGAAAACCGCGGCGGGGACGCGGCCGGCCCGCCCGACGACGACAGCGGGCAGGGGTCGGGAAACGGAAGTGAGGGGAAGGGGTCGGGAAACGGAAGTGAGGGGAAGGGGTCGGGAAACGGAAGTGAGGGGAAGGGGTCGGGAAACGGAAGTGACGGCGGGGGACGAGGGAGCGGCGACGGCGCCTCCGACGACGGGACCGCGACCCCGACCGAGACCCCCGAGGACGACGGCGACCGCCGCGTGGACGACGGCCGATACCTCGCACTCCGCTGAGGGCGTCCGTCTCAGCCTCGACTCCGTCCCACTGTCGGGATCGGCTCGACGTCGTTCGGTCCCGCGAAACCTGTAAGTAGCGTGTCGTCCAACTTGGGGACATGAACGACGCCGGCGGTCGGTTCTTTCGAGCGCTGGGTCGTATGAGTGCCGGCGAGGTCGGCCTCCCGGACCTGCTCCCCGACGACGGTCGGTTCCAGGTCGGCCTCGGCGTCGCGCTCGCCATCCTCGCGTGGATCGTCCTCCCGACGATGTACGCCCTCGGGGGGGTGGTGCTCGTCCTCGCGCTGGTCACGCTGCTCTCGACCGTCGAGATCGTACAGGCCTACGAGCAGCGCGCGCTCACCGTCCTCGGCTCCTTCCGCGGGCTCCTCGACCCCGGGATCCACCTGATTCCCCCGTTCGTCTCCCGGACCTACCGGTTCGACAGGCGCGTCCAGACGATCGACGTACCGACCCAGGAGGCGATCACCCGCGACAACTCGCCGGTCACCGCCGACGCGGTCGTGTACGTCCGCGTCGTCGACGCCGAGCGGTCGTTCCTCAACGTGGAGCACTACCGCCGGGCGACCGCGCTGCTCGCACAGACCTCTCTCCGGGCGGTTATCGGCGACATGGACCTCGACGCGACGCTCTCGCGACGCGACGAGATCAACCGACGCATCCAGCGGAGCCTACAGGGCCCGACAGACGAGTGGGGCGTCGAGGTCGAGATGGTCGAGGTGAAGGAGGTGTTACCCACCCGGGGCGTCCTCGACGCGATGGAGGAGCAGACCTCCGCCGAGCGTCGCCGCCGCGCCATGATCCTCGAGGCGCAGGGGGACCGCCGCGCGGCCGTCGAGACCGCCGAGGGCGAGCGGACGGCGAACGTCCTCTCGGCGCAGGGCGAGAAGGTCGCCTCGGTGCTGGAGGCGCAGGGTGACGCCATCTCCACCGTGTTGCGCGCCCGCGCGGCGGAGTCGATGGGCGAGCGCGCCATCGTCGACAGGGGGATGGAGACACTGGCGGCCGTCGGGCAGGGCGAGTCCACCACCTTCGTCATCCCGCAGGAGCTGACCAGCCTGCTGGGTCGCTACGGCCAACAGCTCTCGGGGTCGGACGTGCAGGACTCGGCGGGGCTCGACTCGCTGGAGTTCGACGACGACGACCGGGAGCTGCTCGGGCTGGACTCCGTCGCCGAGATGCTCGAACCGGAAGCCGACGACGGCGCGGAGGCGGCGTCGGAGTGGGAGTCGACGTACGCGGCGGAGTGACTCGATCGGGAGGCTGCCCGGACATGCCGTCCCCGCGGCCGCGACCCGGTCCGCCAGTCGCGCCGCTTAACCGGCTCTGCCGACAACTGCGTGGCAATGAGCGAGACACGCGACACGCGGGACTTCTGCCCGCGCTGCGGCGACTCGGTTCCGGAGCGCGAGGAACCGCTCCCGGGCGAGCCGCGCGAGCGCGACCGCGTGCTCTGTGACGCCTGCTACTTCGAGGACTTCGAGTTGGTCGACGCGCCCGAGCGCGTCGAGGTGACCGTCTGCTCGCACTGCGGCGCGGTCCACCGCGGCAACCGTTGGGTCGACGTCGGCGCGCGCGACTACACGGACGTCGCCGTCGACGAGGTGTCTGAGGCGCTGGCGGTCCATCTGAAGGCCGAGCAGATCCAGTGGGGCGTCGACCCCGAGCAGGTCGACCAGAACACCATCCGCATGCACTGCACGTTCTCGGGCGTCGTCCGCGGGACCCACGTCGAGGAGACGGTCGTCGTCCCGGTGAAGATCAGCCGCGGCACCTGCGACCGGTGCGGGCGGATCTCCGGGGGAAGCTACGCCGCCGAGGTCCAGATCCGCGGTCGCGACCGCGTTCCGGACCCCGAGGAGCAGTCGAGGGCCGTCGAGATCGCCGAGTCGCTCGTCGCCGAGCGCGAGGCCGACGGCGACCGCGAGTCGTTCGTCACCGAGGTCGTCGACCAGCCGGAGGGCAAGGACGTGAAACTCTCCACCAACAAGCTCGGAAAGGCCGTCGCGACCCAGATCACCGAGGAGTTGGGCGGGAGCTACACGGAGGCGCCGACGCTGGTCACCGAGGACGGCGACGGCAACGAGGTGTACCGCGTCACCTTCGCGGTCCGCCTGCCGAAGTTCCGCCCCGGCGACGTGATCGATCTCGAGGACGGCGACGGCCCGGTGCTCGTGCGCTCGGTTCAGGGGAACCTCAAGGGCGTTCGCATGGCGACGGGCGAGCCGTACGAGGCGCGCTTCGAGGAGGCCGAGACCCCCGACGCCGAGAAGGTCGGCGAGGCCGACGACGCCGTCGAGACGACCGTCGTCGCCGTCGAGGACGACAACGCGGTGCAGGTGCTCGACCCGGAGACGTACGAGGCGGTGACGGTCGCGCGTCCCCCGAGCGTCGACGAGGGCGCCGAGACCGTCGAGGCAGTGAAGACCGATTCGGGACTGTTCGTGGTGCCGTTGGGGCCGAACGCGCCGGAGTAGCGGCTGTCGTTCTCAGTCGGCGTTGGCGTGGGAGGGGCCGCTCGGGCCGGCGACCGGACTGCCGGTCGGGATGCCGCGTTTCGCACACAACTCCTCGAAGCGGTCGAGGTCGACGCCCGCCTTGCGGGCGGCCTGCGTTCTCGTGAGCGTTCCGGCCTTGAACAGTGTCAGGGCGGTGTCGACGCCGTGAATCGTCATGCACTCCGATACTACAAGGGAATACATAATCCTTCGTGAGATAATATGTCATGAAGGTGGACGCGATCGACGGCCGTGCCGGCTCGTGATATAAGGACGTACCCGGGATCGAACCGGTCTCGAAGGGGCTACTCTCCCCACACGTCCGACAGCGGGTGGTCCGCCATCGGGTCGTCCTCGTCGTCGCCGTCGTCCCCGCCGGCGTCGCTCCCCGCGGTTCCCGAGGACCGCGTCGAACCGGACCGCGAGGAAGTGGACCGACGTGATCCGCCCGATCCGCCGCTGAACCCCTTCGACGTGCTCGATCCGCCGCCGGCCCGGTTCGATCCGCCGGACCGGGTCGCTCCGTCGGACGCCTCCGACCGGCCTCGACCGACGCCGTGGCCGGCACCCGAACTCGGACCGGGGTCGGCGTCCATCCCCGCCATCGCGGCGTCGGGGTCGAACTCGGGGAGCTCCGGGGCGGACATCCGGTCGATCTGGTCGCGAAACCACGGCGGCGTGTCGGCCGCTGCACGCTCGAAGAGGTCCAGAAGGCTCGAGTCCGCGAGGTACGTCGCGCCGTGGTCGTCGGGCGCGCGGACGACCCGGCCGCACGCCTGGATGACGGTCCGGAGCGCGGCGCGGTGGTACCACGGCCACTGGCCGTCCTCCAGCCGGGCGGCCACCCGGGAGTCGCCGGTGTTGAGGTACGGCGCCTTGCACAGCACCTGCCAGCGACAGCGGTCGCCGTGGAGGTCCAGCGCCTCCTCCATCTTCACGGAGACGAACACCTCGGGGTCGTCGCTGGCCTTCCACGCCTCCAGTTGGGCGTCCCGGTCGTCGCTGTCGTGGCGGCGGACGCGCGCGCCGACGCCGAACCGGTCGAGGCGCTCGGCGAGCTGTCGAGCGATGGCGTAGCTGTGCGCGTGGATCAGCCCCTTCTCGTCGGGATGGCGCGCCATCAGGCGCAGGCACAGTCGCGCGACCTTCGGGAGGGTGTCGTCGCGGTGTTCGTACGTCATCTTCCCCTGCGTTACGTCGTACAACGGTCGGTTCTCCACCGGGAACGTGTGCGGCACGTCCACGAGCGCGACCTCGTCGGGGTCGAGCCCGACGCCCCGACAGAAGGACTCCTTGCTCAGGATCGTCGCCGAGAGCAGGGCGAACCGGTTGCCCCGGTCCCAGACGGTGTGGTTCAGGTACTTCTCGGGGTCCAGCGGCTTGATCGTCAGCGCGCCGCCCTCGCCGTCGGGCTGGTCGACCACCCACGTCGTCGCCGACTCCGTGTCGCGGTGGTCCTCGAGGAACCACTTCAGCTCCGAGATGACCTCCTGGAGGCGGTCGCGGCGCGCGGCCTCCTCGGGGGTCAGGTCGCCCTGTCGGAGCAGTTCGTCCTTCTCGTCCGAACAGACGCCGAGCAGCGCCCTCCCGAACCGTGCCGTCCGTTCGAGGGGGCCCACCTCGTCGTTGTGCACGTCCGGCACGCCCACGTCGTCCCACACGGGGACGGTCTCGGGCGACAGGTCGATGGTCGCGTACATCTCCGCCCACTCCGCGAGGCCGTGTGCCTCGTCGACGACGACCACGTCCCGCTTCCGAAACACGTCCGAGCCGGCGGTCTGCATGAAGTACGCCAGCGTCATCGCGGCGATGGGGCGGTTCGAGGCGATGGCGCGGTCGGAGTAGTACGGACAGCGGTGCTGCACCGAACAGTCGTAGCCGCGCTGGCGGGCACACGGGGCGCGGTTGACCGGCGTCTCCTCCTCGCCGGGGAGGATACAGGTGTAGTTGGACTTCCCTCGGATCACGTTCAGGTCGTCGAGCAGGTCGTCCTCGGCCACGTCGTCCAGTTGGGACACCTGCGGCGTCGTGTAGTACGCCCCCGTCGCCTCCGACGGGCTCGCCTCCTCGACGGTCCGCGCGGCGCCCGCGATGGCCCGCGCGAGCAGCGACTTCCCGCTGCCGGTGGGCGCGCGCACGAGGACGACGCGGTTGCCGTCGGCGAACGCGTCCGCGATGTCCGACAGCGCCCGCTGTTGAGCGCCACGAAAGGAGGGCGCGGGAAACTCGGAGCCGATCCGGTCGGGGTCCACGGTCGTCAGACCGGATCGGCGGCCGGCGGGTAAGCGTGTCGGATGGCGGTACCGTGGCGCTCCGGCGACGATCGCGACCCGGGTGACACGCGGGTTGGGACGGTCACTCGTCGCCGTCCGCCGGAAGCGCCTCGATGTGTGCACTGGTGACCTCCTCGTCGTCGGGCAGCGCGTCGATGCAGTCGTAACAGAGGAAGTGCTCGGAGCCGTCCGCGAGCTCCAGCGTCAGGCCGTCCGTGCTGCCCGTCTCGAACGACCACATGTCCCCGATCCCCCCGCCGAGACGGACGCGCCGGCCGCAGCCGTCACACCGCTGCTTGCTCATGGTCCCGCTCGGAGGGCCGCGGCGATAAGCCCCCGGCTCCCGCCCCCGGGGCCGATCCGGACGCCGTCGAGCACCGACCGTCGCCGGCGCTACTGGTCGGGGACAGCTTCTTGCTCGGAGGCGGCGTCGACTAGCGACGGCATGGACGTGAACTGCGAGGGGTGTGCCGGCTGCTGTCTCGACTGGCGGCCGCTCGGCGCGCCCGACGACCGCGAGCGCGAGGGTCGTTACCGTGCGCTCGACGACGCGTACCACCTCGTTCCGCTCTCTCGCGACGAGATCCGCGAGTTCGTCGACTCGGGGCTCGGCGACGCGCTCGTCCCCCGGGTGTTCGCGGCCGAGGGCGACCGGACGGCGACGATCGACGGACACGAGGTCGCCGCGATCGGCGGCCGGCCCGCCTTCCTCGTCGGCATCCGCAAGCTCCCGAAGCCCGTCGCGCCGTTCGACGGTGACCGAGTCTGGCTCGACACGTGCGCCTTCCTCGATCCGGGCAGCCTGAAGTGCCGGATCCACGACACCGACCGATACCCTGACCGCTGCCGAACGTACCCCGGCCACAACCTCGAACTCGACGCCGAGACCGAGTGCGAGCGCGTCGAACGCGTCCACGGCGAGGCGGGCGACCGCCTCGTCGACGACGCGGTTCCCGGGGACCTCCCGTCGCCGCCGCTGAGCCGGGGGGCCCTCGGCTCGACGGTGTTCCTCCATCACGACGCCGCCGCGCTCGCCGACTCCGGGGCGGTCGGACGACTCGTCGACGGCACGGCCACCGCGGCCGACCGCGCGACGTTCGTCGCGTGCGCGGCCGCCTCCGCACCCGGGACGGCCGCGGTGAGCGCCGACCGCTACGAGCGGGTCCGAGAGCGCGTGCTCGCCGCCGACTCGTGGGTGGGAACCGCCGCGGCCGACTGGGACGCCGCCGCCGGCGACCCCGGCGACGCGGCCGTCGACGCGCCCGACCCCGACCGCGTGGAGGTCGACTGCGGGGCGCCCGAAACGACCGACTGGGGCGAGTGACGCGACCGACGCGACCGACCTGGTTGCCACTGCCCGTCGTGGTCGTCCGGAGGTGCCGACGCGGCGGAGGACCGCCGTCGGCGGTTACTCGTCTTTGATCGTCTCGAACTGGTCGAGGAGTGCCTCGGTCGACTCGCCGGAGTCGTAGGTGACCCTGCCGCGGTACTCGTTTCGCTCCTCCGCGAAGTCACCGTCGACGCGCGTCTTCTCGGCCCGGCGTTCGTGTTCGTCCTCGTCGTAGGCACCCATTGACATGGTACGACATGACGTAGCAAATACTGTTTGATATATGTATCGGTCGTTCACGGGTCACGCCGCCACGGGCGGCGGCCCGTTCTCGCAGCGGTGGGTTCAAACCGATCGGCGGCCGATATCGGACGTGGCACGCCCCTTACGGTTCAGATACGCGCCCGGGTCATGGTCGGCGTCCCGGATCCGCGACGACCTCTACCGACCGCTCGACTCCAACCTCGGGGCGACCGAGCGCGACCCGTGGTTCGCGTCGCCCGCGGGCTACGAGGCCCGACGCTTCGACATGGACGACGGGAGCCTCGCGCTGTTCTGCTGGACGGAGGACGGCGAGGGGCCGACGGGCGTCGGCGGCGGTCCCGGCGCCTACTGGCTCGGAAACACGGAGACGCCCTCGTCGCTGTGGCGGACCGAGAAGTACGCGCTCGCGGACGTGCCGTTCCCGGTGACGCGGTGGGCCGAACGCGAACTCCTCGCGGTGCTTTACGAGGCGGACCCGTGGCTCGAGGACTTCCCGCATCTCGCGTGGTACTTCCTTCCGGTGCTGTGCTCGAAGGACGGCGCGGAGACGACGCGCGAGTTCTTCCGGGAGCACGCCGCGGGGCTCCCGGACGCCGACCGGTTCGACGCGCTCGGCTTCTACGAGCAGTTCCTCGCGACGGGCGTGCTCGACGACGACCGCGAGGAGATGGCGAGCAAGCTCGGCACCAGCGAGTACATGGACCTCACCCGGATGACCGCGACGATGGGCGAGTTCGACGTGGCGCGCCTGCTGGTGAACGCCGGATACGACATCGAGCCGGAGATCGAAGTGTCGACCGACCACGTTATCGACTTCCGCGCGACCCGCGGGGACGGTCGCTCGACGCTCGTGGAGGTGACCCGGCCGGTCGCGCCGAACAAGCGTGCCGCGGGGACGCCCTCCGCAGCCGTTCGCGACACCGTTCAGACGAAGACGAGCGGGCAGCTGGAGGCGCACGGCGGCGGCGTCACGCTGTTCGTCGACTGTTCGTCGTTCCCCGACGACGACTGGTTCGCCGTGCGCGGGGAACGGCCCGAGGTGGGGCACCGACCCGCGGTCGTGTTCCGCTCGCGGCCCGACGGATCGACGGAGGCGTACCGCAAGGGGAGCGTTCCGTTGGAACTGGACGCGGCGCTGGAGTGGGTCTGACGCGACTTCTCACGAACGGAGTGGCCCCGGACTGCGAATGACTGAGCCGGTCCGGAGCCGGAGGCAGCGGTCAGTGCCGCGGCGGTGGCGGGCCGCCGCGGGGAGTCGGTCAGAAGGAGACCTGGTCCGGTCCGTCCTCGCCGACCGCCGGCGTGTTGCGGTCGCTGTAGAAGCGCCGACCGACGGCCTCGTGCCCGACGCCGCCGCGGAGGGTCGTCCACACGTCGTCGGCGGAGTGGAACGTCTCCGAGCCCAAGCGGCCGAGTACCGCGCCGATCGTCTCGCTCCCGTCCTGCAGTTCGATACGGGTGTCGCCGTACGCGTCGATGAGTTCGCCGCTCGTCGCGGGGTACTCGTGGGCGGATAGCTCGTCGTCCGTGCCGTTCAGGCGCATCAACTGTTCCAACACGAGCGGAGTATGTAATGATTGTCCATGTACAACCTTCGTGAGACGGGTAGAATATAATGTATTATAATGCGACCGTTCCACACGGTCGTCGCCGCCGATCGCGTCCTCCCGGCCGAGCGATCCCGTGCGCCCGATCGGAACGGCCTTGCGCGCCGCGCGCCTCCGACCCGCCAATGGTAGTCGCGGACCTCCACGCGCACACGACCGTCTCGGACGGGACGTTCACGCTCGACACGCTGATATCGACGGCGCGGACGGCCGGACTCGACGCGGTCGCCGTCACCGATCACGACCGGATCCACCCGGAGCTCGAGGCGCCCGTCGTCGACCGCGACGGCCTGACGGTCGTGCGCGGTATCGAGCTGCGAGTCGAGACGGACGGGGACGGCGAGCGGGTCGACCTCCTCGGGTACGGCGTCGACGACGACCCAGACCTGCGAGCCGAGTGCGACCGCCTGCAGGCGGACCGTCGCGAGCGCGGTCGGCGGATCATCGAGCGCGTCGAGGAGCGTCTCGGCGTCGACTTGGGTCTCGAGCCGCGCGCCGGCCTCGGCCGACCGCACATCGCCCGCGCGATCGACGAGAGCGAGGCTGACTGCGACTACGAGGGCGCCTTCAGCGACCTGATCGGGCACGACGCCCCCTGTTACGTCCCTCGTTCCGTCACGCCCGTCGAGCGCGGCGTCGACCTGCTCCGGGACGCCTGCGCCGTCGTGGGGTTGGCGCACCCGTTCCGCTACGACGACCCGTCGCGCGCGCTCGGACTCTGCGTCGAGCACGACCTCGACGCCGTCGAACGCTTCTACCCGTACGCCGACGGGGTCGCCGACGACCCCGAGACCGTCGAGGAGTTGGCGCGCGAGCACGACCTGCTGTTGACCGGGGGAACGGACGCCCACGGCGAGGAGCTCGCGGTCGACGGACTCGACGCGCAACGGTGGAATGCGGTGCGTGAACGACTGCCGGAGGCACGGGGTTAAGTACGACCGACCCCCTCGATCGGGTATGCAGTGTCACTACTGCGATCGGGACGCGGCGTACGGTGCCGAGCGGGACGGCGTCACGGTCGGCCTGTGCGAGTCGCACTTCCGCGACCGCGTCGAGGAACTCGCCGACAGTGAGGGGCTCGAATCCCTCCGGGAGCAGGTCGACGTGACACAGACCGACCGAGAGTCCTGATCGCCGCGCCCCGGCGCGCCCTCCCCTCTCTGCGGGCCGTTCTCACCACAGGAGGTCGACGCCGAACACGTACAGCCCGGCCAGCGCGGACTCGAACGCGACCGTCCCGAGCGCCGACAGCACGACGAACCGGCGACGGTCCATCTCCGCCAACCCCGCGGGGACGGTGAGCATCCCCCGGGTGAACAACAGCGCGTTCGAGACCGGCACGACGACCGGTCCCCAGCGCTCGAACCAGCCGTCGAAGCGGTCGAGGCTGTCCTCGCTCACGCGGAACCACCGCTTCCGGAGGAGCCACTCGCGGCCGCCGCGCTGGGCGAGCGTGAACAGCGCGACCTGTCCGACGGTCGCGCCGAGCACCGCGATCCCGATCACCGCGACGACGGTCTCCGGGGAGTGACCGAAGAGGATGAGCGACCCGGGGACGATCAGCTCGCTCGGCATGAAGTACATCAGCATCGCGCCCTCCAGCACGAACACCGCGAACAGCGCGACGTAGGCGTACTCCGAGGCCAGCATCGACTCCAGCCACGGGGGCATCGCGCCGACCTGCAGCGGCGGGGGCGTCACGGATCCCGCTTGCCCGGCTCCGGATATATGGTTTGTGTGATTCACTGCACGGCGGGGGCGGCCATCGGACCGGCGGGGAGGACTCCGGCCGACCGCGCCGCGAGCGCGGGCTTTACCTCCCGCCCGGGCCGACGCTCACGCATGTTCCCAACCGATCGGCCGCGACGGCTCCGGACGGACGGCGTCCGGCCGCTCGTCTCCGAGACGGAGCTCTCGTCGTCGGACCTGATCGCGCCGGTGTTCGTCGACGCGACGGCCGACGAGCGCGTCGCCATCGAGTCGATGCCCGGTCACGACCGCGTGCCCGTCGGCGAGGCAGTCGACCGCGTCGAGGAGGTGCTGGCGACCGGCGTGGAGGCGGTGATGGTGTTCGGCATCCCCGAGTCGAAAGACGAGGCGGGCTCGCGGGCGTACGCCGAAGACGGCGTCGTCCAGCGCGCCGTCCGCGACGTGGCGGCCGAGACGGACGCGTACGTGATCACCGACGTGTGTCTCTGTGAGTACACCGACCACGGCCACTGCGGCGTGCTGGAGGAGGGCGCCGCCGAGGACCCGACGCTCACCGTCCGAAACGACGAGACGCTCGACCTTCTCCGCAGGACGGCGGTCTCGCACGCCGAGGCGGGCGCGGACATGGTCGCGCCCTCCTCGATGACCGACGGGATGGTCGGCGCTATCCGCGAGGGGCTCGACGACGCCGGCTTTCCAGCGGTGCCGATCATGAGCTACGCCGTGAAGTACGAGTCGGCGTTCTACGGGCCGTTCCGCGACGCCGCCGACGGCGCGCCCGCGTTCGGCGACCGCCGGCACTACCAGATGGACCCCGCGAACCGCCGCGAGGCGACGCGCGAGGCCCGCCTCGACGTCGAGGAGGGCGCGGACGTGCTGATGGTGAAGCCCGGTCTGCCGTACCTCGACGTCGTTCGCGACGTGCGCGAGGAGTTCGACGTCCCGGTCGCCGCCTACAACGTCTCCGGCGAGTACGCGATGCTCCACGCCGCCGCCGACCGCGGGTGGCTCGACCTGGAGGCGACGGCCGCCGAGTCGCTGCTCTCGTTGAAGCGCGCCGGCGCGGACCTGATCCTCACGTACTTCGCCGAGGACGTCGCCGAGTCCCTGTAGCCGGGCCGCATCGGTCCCGAGAACACGAACCCTTAACCCCCGAAACCGACACAGTTCCTCACAATGCATCGCCCGGCGGTTCCCGACGCCTACATCGAGGAGGTCGCCGAGCGCACCGACTTCGCCGTCGACGACGTCCGCATCGGCCTGCGGGTCCTCCACGACGCGGTTCAGGACCGCCTCGTCGAGCAGTACCGCCGGGCTCGCGACGCCTCGACGCCGAACCACCTGCTGACCGACGGCGCCGACGCCGCGTGGTTCGCCTTCGCCTTCGCCGACCTCCGGTCGGAACTGGAGGCGGCCGGCTACGAGATGGACGCCGACCTGCTCGCGGCCGTCGCCGCCGTCAACATGACCGTCTTCCAGGAGGTCCACGACCGGACCGTCTCGTTTCCCCGAGATCTGGCTGACGCCGGCGACACGCCGTTCTTCTACCCGATCTACGTCGAGAAGCCCGACTGGTGGCGCGAGGCGGAGACGAGCACGCTGCGGTCGCTGCTCGGCCTGTTGGAGTCCGGGTCGTCGCCGGCGGCCGCGCTCGACGCGTGGGCCGTGGAGACCGCGGGCGCCGACCCCGACGAGTGGGCGGCCGTCCGCGGCGTCGAGCCCGACCGCGTCCGGTCGAACGCCGCCGCCGCGCCCGACCCGGCGCCGGAGGCGGCCGACGGACTCCGGGCGGAGGCGCGCGACGGCGTCCCCGACGGGCCGTACGACCCCGAGACGGACCGCCTGTTCGTCCCGACGACCGACCAACTCGCGGCCGTACGGGAGGCCGACGACGCCGACGACAACGGCGACGGAACGGGGGCGGCCGGTGACCGAGGTACGGCGGAACACGGGGAGAGACGCGACGACCTCGCCGGGGACGAGACGACCGCCGCCGCCGACCCGGATCCGGACGGGTCCGTGGACCCGGATCCGGACGCGTCCGCGGACCCGGATCCGGACCGGCTTGCGGAGATCGATCCCGCCGACCTGCGCTCCGGCGACGTCGAGGCCGCCGACCTCCCGGAGTACGCGGTTCAGGGTGACGATGACGACGACGATCCGGATGCGGACGACGGGGGTCGGTTCATCGACGGCGCGGACGTCTTCGACCGGACCGGCGACCGCGATCGAAACGACGACGCCGGCGACAGATAGATACTGTCGTCGCGCGTTCGACGAGCCATGACTGACTGGCGTGCGGTCGCGTGGGGTGCGGTCGTGTTTCTCGTCCTCGCGGCGTTCGGAACCGCCATCCCGATCGTCGGCCAGCTCGGCGGCGGGCTCGTCGGCGGCGCGGTCGCGGGCTACCTCGCCGGCGGCGGCCTCGGCAACGGCGCGTACCACGGCCTGCTCGCGGGCTCGGTCACCGGGATCGCCTACACGCTGCTGTTCGCGCTGGTCGGAGGAGTGCTCGGCCTCGCCGGCGGCGGCCCCCTCGGCGGGCTCGTCGGCGGCGCGGGCGTGTTCGTCCTCGGCCTCGTGATCACGCTCGTGTTCGCGATCGACTCGGCCATCGCCGGCGCTATCGGGGCCGTTCTGGCGGCGGAGTAACACCGACCACCGGGCGGAATCCGAGGTCGCCGGTCACCGATCGAGGTACTCCTGCTGGATCGCGACGACCGCCGAGGAGTCGTCACACTCGCTGTACCGCCGCAGCGGCTCCTCGTTGAGCTCGAGGAACGTCTCGCCCCAGGTGAACTTTGCGAGCACCGCCTCGGCCTGGTCCGGGTCGCCCAGAATGTGGAGCGCGGCGGCGAACGCCTCGACCGTCGTCAACTGCATCGGGCGCCCGAAGTTCACGGGGTTGGCGGCGACGAGGTACGGGAGCGCACGGTGCTCCCCCGGCAGCGAGAACATGGCCTCCCCCGCCGACTCCCACGAGCAGTCGAGCGCGACGAGCGTCTCCCCGTCCGCCACGTCGCGGTCGGCGGGCGAGAGCGCGCGCTCGGCGTGGGGGTTGAGCACGATCCCGTACGGCGTCGCCGCGTCCGAGCGGTGCAGCGCCGCGAGGTCGAAGCGGGCGAGCTTCCGGGCCGTGCACTTCTCGGGGTCGTCGTCGCCCTCGTACCGCACGTGCAGGTCCACGGCGGGGACAGGCGGCGACGGCGAATAAGCCCCCCGGAGCGGCTACGGTGTACTCCTCGCGCCGGTGGTGTCGGCGCCGGCACCCTCCGGCCGACCGATTCAAGCCCGTCGACGCCCGCGAGTGAGGCGTGTCACGCGAGGAGACCGTCCGGGCGTACTACCGTGCCGTCGACGCCGCGGACTACGACGCGCTCGCGGCCCTGCTCGCGCCGGAGTTCGTCCACGACCGGCCCGACCGGACGCTCGACGGACGCGACGCGTTCGTCCGGTTCATGCGCGAGGAACGGCCGCGGACGGACACGGCACACCGGCTCGACGCGGTGTACGCGTCCGTCGACGCGGCGGTCCCCGAAGTCGTCGCCCGCGGACGACTCCTCGGCGACGACGGCGAGGAGTTGTTCGGCTTCAGCGACGTGTTCCGATTCGCGAGCGGCGACGCGAACGCGGCTGTCGATCACCTCACGACGTACACCGACTGAGAAACGGAGCTGCGGGGGACGATACGCCGGTTCCGTGCCGGTCGACGGTCCGCGCTTACTCTCGCTCGCCGGCGCCGACGGCGCTCTCGCCGAGCTTCTCGCTCCCCTCGATCACCTCGCGGCCGCCCATATACGGCTGGAGCGGCTCGGGCACGTCGACGGTGCCGTCGTCGTTCTGGTAGTACTCCAAGATCGCGACGACGACGCGCGGGACGGCGACGCCCGAGCCGTTGAGCGTGTGGAGGTACTCCGCGCTCTCGTGGCGCTCGGGCCGGAAGCGCAGGCCGGCGCGCCGCGCCTGGAAGTCGCGGAAGTTCGACACCGACGACACCTCCAGCCAGCGGCCGCCCTGCTCGGGGCCGTCGTCCATGTCGTCGCCGGGCGCCCACACCTCGATGTCGTACTTCTTCGCCTGCGTGAACCCCAGGTCCCCGGTACACATCTCGAGGACGCGGTACGGGAGGTCGAGGCGCTGCAGCACCTCCTCGGCCTCCTCGACGAGCCCCTCGAAGCGCTCCTCGCTGTGCTCGGGGCGCACGAAGTTCACCATCTCCACCTTGTTGAACTGGTGGACGCGGACGATCCCGCGCGTCTCGGTGCCGTGCTCGCCCGCCTCGCGGCGGAAGTTCGGCGAGTACGCCTGGTGTTTGACCGGGAGGTCGTCGTCGAGCAGTATCTCGTTGCGGTACATGTTCGTCACGGGGACCTCCGCCGTCGGGAGGAGCCAGAGGTCGTCGTCGTCGATCTCGTCGGCGTTCTCGTCGCCGACGCGGTAGGCGTCCTCGACGAACTTCGGGAACTGGCCGGTTCCCTCCATCGACCTCGAGTTTACCGGGATCGGCGGGAACACGTCGGTGTACCCCTGATCGCGGTGGACCTCGAGGAAGAACTGGATCAGCGCGTGCTCGAGCATCGCGCCCTCACCCTTCGCGAAGTAGAAGCCGCCGCCCGACACCTTCGCCCCGCGGTCGAAGTCCAGAATGTCCAGGTCCTCGCCCAGATCGTAGTGCGGGATCACGTTCTCGGGGAGGTCTCGGCGGTCGTCGAACCCCTCGCGCCGGCGCTCGACGTTCTCCGACTCGTCCTCGCCGACGGGCACGTCGTCGTCGGGGATCTGTGGGAGGTGGAGCATCGCCTCGTGGAGTTCCGCCTCCAGCTCGTCGGCGCGATCCTCGATGTCCTGGAGCTCAGCTTTCAGCTGTTGGCTCTCGTCGATCGCGTCCTGTGCCTCCTCCTCCTTGCCTTCCTGTTTCAACTGGCCGATCCTCGACGAGACCTCGTTGCGCTCGTGGCGCAGCGTGTCGCCGCGGCCCTTCAGGTCGCGCCACTCCTCGTCGAGTTCGAGAATCCGGTCGAGGTCGACGTCGACCCCCTTGTTCTCGATCCCCTCGCGAACCTCCTCGGTGTGCTCGCGGAGGTACTGCCTCGAAATCATTTGGTGGGGATTCCGGTGGTTCCGCCTAAACCGTGTCGGGTCCGTGTGAGTGGTCTGCGGGGTGGGGTTCCAGCGGTTCTGTCGAGTCTGCCGACACAACTGCGGCGACGCGGTTCCCGAAAGTCCCACCCTGATTCGGACGGACCGAGCGTCGTCCCCGTTTGCACGGTGTGCACGACCGCGCGAGGGGCGAGCCGAGCGAAGCGAGGCGAGGCGGTTGGGGGGAGGACGAGGCTGGCGGTCCGGTCGCGGTGGGCGGGACTGAACGGGGCCGCGGGGGCGTTCGAGAACTGCGTCCCCGCAGTGATATTCGCGACAGCCGCACCCACTCCACCGCCTGAGAACCGACCGAATCAAACCGATGATCGAACCGATCTACCGACTGAACTCGATCGCCGCGCCCTGCCCGAAGCCGACGCACAGCGACGCCAGCCCGCGGTCCACGTCCCGCTTGATCATCTCGTGGATCAGCGTCACCGGCAGGCGCGCGCCGGAGGCCCCGAGCGGGTGCCCCAGCGCGATGGCGCCCCCGTTCACGTTGTAGATCTCCTCGTCGATCCCCAGTTCGCGACGTGCGTACTCACACTGGGAGGCGAACGCCTCGTTCACCTCGACCAGCCCGTAGTCGTCGATGTCGGCGTCGGCGCGCTCCAGCAGCCCCCGCGTGGCCGGCACCGGGCCGATGCCCATCACGGTCGGGTCGACGCCGGCGACGTTGTTCGTGCCGACCTCCGCGAGCACGTCGAGATCGTGTTCGTCGGCGAACTCCCGCGAGCACACGAGCGTCGCCGCCGCGCCGTCGGTGAGCTGTGAGGAGTTGCCCGCGGTGACGCTGCCGTCGCCGGTGAACGCCGGCGGCAACTCCGCGAGGGTTTCCGCGTCCGTGTCCGGTCGGATCCCCTCGTCCTCGGTGACGACGCCGTCCTCCGTCTCGACGGGGACGATCTCGTCGTCGAAGCGTCCCGACTCCGTCGCCTCGGCGGCGCGGTGGTGCGAGCGCGCGGCGAACTCGTCTTGCGCCTCGCGGGACACCTCGTACTCCTCGGCGACCTTCTCCGCGGTCATCCCCATCTGGAGCTGGAAGACGTTGTACCGCTCCGACAGCTCGGGGTGGAGGTGCTGGTAGGAGTCGCCGTCCATCGGCACCCGGCTCATGTTCTCGACGCCGCCGGCGACGATGCAGTCGCGGTTGCCCGCGGCGACGGCGTCCGACGCCGAGATGATCGCCTGCATCGACGAGGCGCACCAGCGGTTGATGCTCGTCGCGGGCGTCCCCTCGCCCAGTTCCGAGAGGAGCGCGATGACGCGCGCGACGTTGTTGTCCTGCTCGCCGCGCTGCTGGGCGACCCCCCACATGAGGTCGTCCACGTCGTCGGGTTCGAGGTCGTGTTCCTCGAGGACGTGGTCGATGAGCGTGACGGAGAGGTCCTCGCCGCGCGTGTCCGCGAAGACGCCGTCCTGTTTCCCGAACGGGGTCCGGTACGCGGCCGCGATGACGGGTGTTGCCATAGTACTCACTCCGCGGTCCCGCCTGATAAATCCGGGAGAACTGGCGGAGCGTGGCCGAGGGTTTACCTCGATTCGTGTGTGCGTCTCTCACATCCGGTTTCCGCCGCTTCGACGCGCTTAACAGCCTCCGGCGGCAATCCCTGGGGGATGAGTGACCCGGCAGAGGACGTGGTCGAGCTTCTCGTAACCGTCCACCGGTACAACGAGGACCGCGACCTCGACGCCGACGATTTACCGCCGCGGTACCGCCGCGTCTTCTGGAGCGAGTCCCCGGAGGACGAGGAGGGACCGGGCGGCGTGGAGCGCCCGCTCCACGTGACTGAATCGACCGCAAAGACCGCGACCGGAGTCGAGCGCCCCTGGGAGGCGATCTCCGACCTCCTGTTCACCCAGCGAAAGGAGTTCTCCGGGGAGGTGTCGCTGTCCCAACCCGAGATGGCCGTCGAGTGGATACTCGACCGTGTCGACGACGACGACCTCCTGAGCAATCCCGTGCTCGCCGCGATCGCCGAGGACCCCGAGGTCGACCACGACGCCGACTTCTCGGTGACCCACGAGGAGGCCCGCGACGAGAACCGGCCCGTCCGCGCCGACCGAGTGTGGATCGACGCCCTCCTCGGCGAGTACTTCGACGAGGAGGAGGACGCCGAGATGCTCGATCTCGTCACGGTGAAAGCGCCCGAGGAGATCGAGATGACGCTGCGGGACCTCGTGCTCACCGGCGACCAGGAGGGCGAGATCCGCAAGCTGATGAAGGCGATCGAGCACCGTCAGTACCTCGCGGACATCGGCCTGCGCGAGATCGGCAAGCTCCTGTTCGTGGGTCCGCCGGGCACGGGCAAGACGACCGCCGCCCGCGCGCTCGCCCACGAGTTGGGCCTCCCGTTCGTGGAGGTGAAGCTGTCGATGGTGACGAGTCAGTACCTCGGCGAGACCGCCAAGAACGTCGAGAAGACGTTCGAGGTCGCCAAGCGGCTGGCCCCCTGCATCCTGTTCATCGACGAGTTCGACTCCGTCGCCAAGACCCGCAAGTCCGACGAGCACGCCGCGCTCAAGCGCGCCGTCAACACGCTGCTCAAGAGCATCGACGAGGTGTCGCTGGTGCGCGACGAGGTGCTGCTCATCTCGGCGACGAACCACCCCGACCAGCTCGACGCCGCGGCGTGGCGCCGCTTCGACGAGATCGTCAACTTCCCGAAGCCCGACGTGCAGATGCGCTCGGACATCCTCCGGGTGATCACCCGGCAGATGGAGATCGCGCAGTTCGACCCCGACGAGGTCGCCGACCGCACGGAGGGACTCACCGGGAGCGACCTCCGGCTCGTGCTCCGTGAGGCCGTGCTGGAGGCGCTCACCGACGACCGGATGGAGATCACGCAGGCGGACATCATGGACGCCGTCCAGGACTTCGAGGAGCGGGACAACCTCAAGAACATGGACATGATCGACGGCGAGGGCGCGGAGGTCGTCGGGGACGGCGGCGCCGGCCACGATCACTCCGATCACGATCACGACCACGAGCACTGACCCGCGGGATGCGCGTCACCCTCCTCGGTACGGGCGACACCACCGGCACGCCCACCGTCGGCTGCGACTGCGACACCTGCGAGGAGGCCCGCGAGCGCGGGATCGAGCGCTCGCGCTTCTCGGTGCACGTCGAGAACGAGCGTCTCGGCGAGTCGCTGCTGATCGACTGCTCGCCGGACTTCCGTCAGCAGTTCCTCACCCACGACGTGCCGCTGCCGGACGCCGCGATCGTCTCGCACATCCACTTCGACCACCTCGACGGCCTCGGCAACGCCTACCGGCTGTTCGACGACCTTCCGGTGTACGCCGCCGACGAGGTCGACCCCGTCACCGGCGAGTCGGTCGCCGACACGATCCGCTCGAAGTACCACTACCTCGACCGCGTCACCGTCGAGGACGTCTCGCCGTTCGAGTCGACCCGGATCTGCGGGCTCGATGTGACGCTCGTCCCGGTCGACCACCCGCCGCTCGTCTGTTACGGGCTGTGCGTCGAGGACCCCGAGACGGGGGCGAAACTGTCGCTGTCGGGCGACACGAGCTACGACGTGCCCGCCGACTCGCGGGCGGCGCTCTCGGACCCGGACCTCCTGCTCGCGGACGGCATCGTCCCGGCGGCGTTCTGTGAGTACCACCCGATGGGCGGGAAGGACGAGGCTCCCGACGGCACGCCGTACACCTTCGGCACGAAACACATGACCCGCGAGGGGGCGCTGGCGCTGGCTGACGACCTCGACGCCGCCGAGACGCGGCTGGTCCACCTCGCGCACTACTACCCGCCCGAGGAGGCGTTCGCGGAGCCGCTCGCGGTCGACGGCGAGACGTACGACCTGTGAGTCCGGGTCGCCGTCGTGTCGACGCGTTCGGCCCGCTCCGACCCGGGGAAGGTATTTGCGGCTCCGACTCCTAACCACGTTACCTTGAACGTTCGTTCAACCGAAGCGGCCGCGTTCGTCGCCGCCGCGCTCCTCGCCACCTCGGTCCTCCTCCCGTTCGTCGGCGCCGCCGGCGCGGTGCCGGACGCCCGTGTCGCGGTGACCGACGCGACCGTCACGCCCGCGACGCCGACCGCGGGGGCGCCGGTCACAGTCGAGGCGACGATCCGACTCTCGGGCGCCAGCGCCTCCGCCGCCGACCTCGACCGCGTCGCTGTCCGCGACCCCAACGGCACCGTCCTCGGGGCGGCGACGGGGCTCGGCACGCTCTCGCCCGGCGAGACGCTCTCCGTCCCCGTCACGCTCGTCGTCGACGAGCCCGGCGGTTACGACCTCTCGGTCGTCGCCACGGTCTCCGACGCGGACGACGAGACGGCGACGGCCAGCCGTCCGCTCTCGCTCGCCGTCGAGCGCGGCGCGCCGCTGGTCGAGACGGCCGCCGCCGACGCCGTCGCGGGCGCCGACTCGGCCGTCGACGTGACGGTCTCGAACCCGACGACAGCCCCCCTGCGCGATCTCACGGTCTCGGTCGTCGAGCCGACCGACGGCGAGCGGATCCGCCGAACCGTCGCGACGCTCGCGGCCGGCGCGAGTCAGACGCTCAACCTCTCCGTGCGACCGGCTGAGGGCGGCGAGCGAGCGATCCGCGTCCGGGTCGACTACACGACCGCCGCTGGCACCCGCGCGACCGTCACGCACGACCGGACGGTGACGGTCGATCCCTTGACCGCCGACGTCGGCGTACGGGTCGCGACCGCGACCGGCGACGCCGCCGGCGCCGCCGGCGACGCCGCGGCAGGGGGTGCGGGCGGGATCGCCGGGATCATCGGCGGCGGGGGCGGCGCCCTCCAGCCGTCGACCGGCGGCGACGGCGACGCCGCCGCGGACGGCGATCGACTCGACGTGACCGTGACCAACTTCGGGAACGCCGCGATCGAACGGGTCGTGCTCGTCCCCCGAGGCGACAACGGGACGCTCGTCTCCGCCGTCGGTCGCGTCGCGGTCGCGGACGCGCTCGAACCCGGCGCCGAGGCGACCGTGACCGTCGACCTCTCGACCGTCGAGACCGCGGGCGACATCGACTTCGTCGCCAGATACGACCTCGCGGGCGAGCGCCGCGAGGTCGCCGCGGGCTACGACTTCCGGCCGAAGCGCGGCGCCGTCGAGTTGACCGGCCTGAACGTCAGCCTCGGCGACGACGGCCGCGTCACGATCGGCGGCAACCTCGGGAACGTCGGCGGCGGCGAGGTGTCCGGCGCCGTCGTCGGCGTCGCGGAGTCCCGGTTCGCCACCCCCGCGTACCCCCAGCGGAGCTACTTCGTGGGCACCGTCGACGCCAGCGGGTTCGCGCCGTTCAGCGTGTCCGGTCGCGTCGACGCCGCGAACGCGACGTCGATCCCCGTCCGGGTGGCGTACACCGCCGGCGACGACCGCGTCACCGAGGTGATCGAGGTGCCGATACCGTCGGATCGCCCGTCGTCGTCGGGACCGCTCGGCGCGCTCGGCGATCTCGACCCCATCGACGGGCTCCTGCTCGTGGTCGGGTTCGCGATCCCGTTCGCCGTCGGGCTCGCCGTCAACAGATACCGATGAACGGGCACGGGGATGGGGACGCGGACGCGGCCGATCGTGTCGACGGCACGGAAGCGACTGTCGACGACGGGGCGACGCTCGGCGAGGTTCTCGGGAGGCACACCCCTCGGTCCGACGCCGGCCGCGACGCGCGGGCGAGCGCCGCCGACCTCGCCACACGGGACCGCGACACCGGCCCCGCGATCCGGCTGGCGAACGTGACGAAGCGCTACGAGGGCGGCGGCGGCACCGTGACGGCCCTGTCGGACGTGGAGTTCGGGGTCGCCGGCGGCGAGGTCGTCGCCGTCGTCGGCCCCTCCGGGTCGGGGAAGTCGACGATGCTGAACCTCCTCGGCCTGCTCGACGACCCCACCGAGGGTCGCGTCGAACTCCACGGGACTCCCGTCGCCGGCCGCTCGGAGCGCGAGCGCACCGACGTGCGCCGCGAGACGATCGGGTTCGTCTTCCAGGACTTCCACCTCATCCCGACGCTGTCGGCCGTCGAGAACGTCCGCCTCCCGACGGCGTTCCTCCCGGCTGATCGCACCGACCGCGCGATCGACCTGCTGGAGCGCGTCGGCCTCGGCGATCGCCTGGATCACACGCCAGACGAACTGTCCGGCGGACAGAAACAGCGCGTCGCCATCGCGCGCTCGCTGATCAACGAGCCCGACGTGCTGCTCGCGGACGAGCCGACCGGCAACCTCGACCGCGAGACGGGCGTCTCCGTGCTCGAGGAGATCCGCGACATCGCCGCCGGCGGCGTCGGCGTCGTCGCCGTCACCCACGACGACCTCGTGACCGAGTACGCGGACCGGACCGTCGAACTGGTCGACGGGGTGCTCGACGATGCGTGATCGGATCCGGCGGCTCGCACGACTCGGGAGCCGCCTCCGTGGCCCGGCGGACGGAGCCGCGGCGGCGGCGCGCGTCGCGATTCCGGACCCGGTCGCCGCCCGGGTTGCCGGCGCCGCCGCCGCGCTCGACCGTCGATTTCCGGCGGTCTCGCTCGCGCTGCGCAACCTCTCGCGCCAACGCCTCCGTGCGGGACTGGCCGCGTTGGGCATCGTCATCGGCGTGTTCGCGGTCGTCGCGCTGGGGATGCTCGGCACCGCGCTCCAGACGGCCGCGACGGAGGAGCTCGGCGGGCTCGGCAACCAGGTGATCGTCAGCCCGGCCGCCGAGTCCGGCGAGGAGACGCTCGACGGTCGGGACCTCGCCGCCGTCGAACGCGCCGCCGCCGGCCGCGGGACGGTGATCCCGTTGAAGTCGACCGGGGGGACCGTCAGCGGCGGCGGGGACCAGACGGTCGCGCAGGTGTACGGGACGACGAACCCCCGGCCGCTGTTCGGCGACGCCCCGGGGGTCCCCGACTACCACCGGCAGGGTGCGCTCGTGGGCGCCGACGTCGCCGGGGCGCTCGATCTCCGCGTCGGGTCGCAGGTCACGATCGAGTCGACCACCTACCGCGTCGTCGCGGTGCTGTCTCCACAGTCGAGCATCACGCCTCTGCGAGCCGACTCGGCGGTCATCCTCCCGCCCGACGAGTTCGCCGCCGACGGCCCCTCGCAGGTGGTCGTGCAGGCCGACTCGGGAGCCGACGCCGACGCGGTCGCTCGCGAGGTTCGGGACCGACTCAACGCCCGCGAACGACGCGTTTCGGTGTTCTCGCTGACGAGCGTGCTCGACCAGATCACGGAGTTCTTCGCGCTGCTCAACGGCTTCCTGCTCGCCGTCGCCGGCGTCTCGCTCGTCGTCGCCGGGGTGTCCATCTTCAACGTCATGCTGATGACCGTCTCCGAGCGGCGCGGGGAGATCGGCGTCCTGCGCGCGGTCGGGATCCACCGCGATCAGGTGTTGCGGACGCTGCTCGTCGAGGCGACGCTGCTGGGCGTCGCCGGCGGCGTCGTCGGGGTCGTGTTCGGCACCGCCGGCGTCGTCCTCGTCGCGCTCAACACGGACCTCCCGCTCGACGCGGTGCTCGTCCCGACGAACGCACTGGTCGCGCTGGGAGCGTTCGCCTTCGGCGCGACGGTCGCGCTCGTCGGCGGGCTGTATCCGGCGTATCGAGCGGCGTGGGAGCCGCCGGTGGAGTCGCTCCGCGGGTAACACCGCCCGGAGCGTCCGCTCCCGTGGTCGCTTGCTCCGCCGGCGTCGGTCGGACCCTCGCTTTCGGCGCGCTCGTCTCCGTTCGCCCGTCGCTGTCTGCCCGTCGCCGTTCCGCGACCGCACACGGACCCGAAGACACTTGCGGACGTGTTCGCTTCCCACGAACATGTCGAACGACTGGTCCCGTCGTCGGGCCCTCGCGGCCGCCGGTGCGGCGTTGTTCGCCGGCTGTAGCGGTTCGCCCTCCTCCGACGGCTCGCCCGGTGCCGAGGCCACGGACGATCCGGTCGACCCGACGACGAGCGGGACGCCGACGCCGGAGCCGACGCCCGTCCCCGAGCCCGATGCGTCGTTCACGCCCGAGGAGTGGAGCGCCCCGACCGACGCGCCGACGAGCGACGTCGAACGGACGGTCCTCGTCGAGAACCTGGAGGTGCCGTGGGACGTCTCGATCGCGGCCAACGGCGACCTGTTCGTCACCGAGCGCGTCGGCCGCGTCAGCCGCGTCGCCGGCGGCGACCTCGACACGGTGTTCGCCCCAGAGGATGCCATCGACGCCGGCTCGATCGCCGCCGAGCCGCAGGAACAGCAGTGGTGGGTCGAGGGCGGGGAGGGCGGCACCCTCGGCGTCGCGGTCCACCCCGACTACCCGGACGTGGAGGTGCTGTACGTCTACTACACGGCGAGCGTCGAGGGGGACGAGCGGGTCAACCGCGTCTCGCGGTTCGACCTCTCGGCGGCCGACCCCGCCGCGACCGAGCGCCGCGTCGTCGGCGACATGGCCGCGAACAACTTCCACAACGGCGGTCGGATCGCCTTCGGCCCCCGTGGATTCCTGTGGATCACCACCGGCGACGCCGGCGAGAAGGCGCTGGCGGGCGACCCCGGGGAGCTCCCCGGGTCGGTGTTGCGTGTCACCGTCAACGGCGAGCCGGCGCCCGACAACCCCGACATCCCGGGCGGCGACCCGCGCGTGTTCACCTACGGCCACCGCAACCCGCAGGGGCTCGTCTGGCTCCCCGACGGCACGCCCGTCGCCACCGAGCACGGTCCCGCCGGCCGCGACGAGGTCAACCGGCTGGTCCCGGGCGGCAACTACGGCTGGCCGGACGTCAGGAACGCAGACGCGTACCGCGGGCTGTCCGAGGACAGCGACGTGCGGCGCCCGCTCGCCAACACCGGCGGGAGCACGTGGGCGCCGACCGGGGCGCTGTGGTACACGGGGGAGGCCGTCCCCTCCTGGCGAAACCGGCTGATCGTCGGCGGGCTGGGCAGCCAACAGCTGATCGCGATCACGTTGTCGCCCCCCGAGACGGAGGTGCCCCCGGTGGGCGACCGCGGGCGTCGGTTCGACGCCGACTGGCTCGACGACGCGTACACCGCCACCGCCCACCCCATGTTGACGGACGAACTCGGGCGGATCCGCCACGTCGAGCAGGGCGCCGACGGCGAGCTGTACGCGATCACGTCGAACCGTGACGGGCGGTCCAGCGAGGAGTTCCCGAAGGAGAACCACGACGTGCTCGTGAAGCTGGAGGCCGGGGAATGAGGGGCGATCCCCGAGGGTCGCGACTCCCGGACGGTTCGACCGCGCTCGCGCTCGTCGCGGTCGCGTGTCTCGTCGTCGCCGGCGTCGCCCCCGCGGTCGGGGTGGCGACGAGCGATGCCGCGGCCGTCGGCGGATCCGGCGCTCCGGCCGCCCAATCGGAGGGTCTCAACCCCTGCGTCGGCACGATCGACGAGGAGCGGCGCCCCGAGACGACGACGCTCGTGTCGATCCAGGGCGCGCGCGCCGGCGACAAGACCGCCGCGCTGCTGGTCGGCCTCGCGCCGAACGGCTCGGTCGTCGGCGTCCACAACGACACCGCCGACGGTCGCTGGTGGTCCTACGACGTGGACCCGCTCCCGAACGGCGAGCTGCTGATGGCGACGACGCAGAACCGCCACACGGTGATCGAGCGGATCGACCCGGCGACCGGCGAGACCACCTCGACGACCGACCTCGAGAACGTCAAGGACGCTCACGACGTGGACTCCCTCGGCGGCGGCGAGTTCGTCACCGTCGACAAGGGCGACGAGCGCAACCGCGTGGTGATCTTCGACGACTCCGGCGAGATCGTCTGGCAGTGGCGTTTCGACGAGCACACCGACCGCTTCCCCGAGGACGGCGGAGGTCCGTACGGGGAGGACTGGACCCACGTCAACGACGTGGACCCCATCGGTGACGACACGCTGCTCGTGTCCGTCCGCAACTTCGATCAGGTGATCGCCATCGACCGCGACACCAAGGAGGTGAAGTGGACGCTCGGCGAGGACGACGACGACGACGTTCTGAACGAGCAGCACAACCCCGACTTCATCGAGGGCGAGGACGGCCGGGCGACCGTCATCGTCGCCGACTCCGAGAACGATCGCGTCGTCGAGTACGGCCGGACCGACGGCGGCGAGTGGGAGCGCACGTGGTCGCTGTCGGGCGGCGGGCTCCACGAACCGCGCGACGCCGACCGGCTCCCCAACGGCAACACGCTCGTCACCGACCGACGCGGCCATCGCGTGCTGGAGGTCACCCCGCGCGGCGAGGTCGTCTGGGAGGTGTACACCCCGTGGCAGCCGTACGACGCCGAGCGCGTCGGCACCGACCGCGGCTCCGACGGGCCGACGATGCCGCAGGTCGGTGCGGAGGGCGACCGGACGATGACCGACGGGACGACCTTCGAGACCGCGGATATCGAGGCGTGCTATGACTACCTCACCGGCGTCGAGCGCGACCGGCTCGTCCCCGAGGACGAACTGTGGGGGACCGGCGGCGAACTGGGCGACGACGCGACGGCGACGCCCGGGGGCGCCGACGGCGGGACCGTCGACGGCGACGGTGCCGACGGGACCGACCGCGAGTGGACGACCGTTCCCGACGAGTCGTTCGTCCAGACGCCGGGGTTCGGCGTCGGCGCGGCGCTGACGGCGCTGGCGACGGCGCTGGCGGTAGCGGCGGCTCGGCGACGCTGACACATCCCGCGCCGATCGTATCAACACGCTAAACTTTCGTCTCCCCGGATCGGACGCGCATGACTCTCCGCGCCGTCGTTCGGAAGGACTTCCACGACTCGATACGGTCGTTCTCGCTGCTGTCGACCACGGCGGTGTTCGTCGCGTTCGGCGCGTTGTTGGCGGCGATCCAGTGGGTCCCGCCGATCTATCGCGGCGGCGCGGTCGACCCGAACACGCTGGCGCTGTTGAACAGCATGCGCCAGCCGACGGTGTTCCTCGTCCCGTTGATCGGGCTGCTCCTCGCGTACGACTCGCTCGCGGGCGAACGCGAGGACGGCAGCCTCCGGCTCCTCCTCGGGCTCCCGAACACCCGCGCGGAGGCCGTTCTCGGGAAGGTGATCGGTCGGACCGGGGTGCTCGCGGTCTCGGTCGGCGTCGGCTACGCGGTCGCCGGCGGCATCGCGCTGGCGACGTACGAGTCGTTCGACGCGACCGTGTTCGCGCTCTACACCGTACTCACGGTGGTCTACGGCGCGGTGTACGTCGCGATGGCGACGGGGTTCTCGGCGGCCATGCGCACTCGGATGAACGCGTTCGCCGGGGCCGGCGGCCTCTACGCGCTGTTCCTGCTCGGCTGGGACGTGCTGTTGTTGGCGCTGCAGTTGGTGATCTACGGCAACGACATCCCGGAGACGGGACTCCCCGACTGGTTCAAGCTCCTCGGGCTGGCGAACCCGTCGACGGCGTTCATGCACGCCGTGCAGGTGTTCGTTCCCGAGTACGCGGAGATAACGTTCTACCCGGAGGGGAGCGCGTGGTACCTCGACGACTGGATGGGGTTCGTCGTGCTGGCGGCGTGGGCGGTGGTGCCGCTGGTGCTCGGCCTGTGGCGGTTCGAGCGCACCGACGTCCACTGACTCCCGGGAACGCTCTCGCGGACCGGCGTTCGATCTCGACGCGATCCCGTCGTGACTCGCCCGAGCGACGGCCGATCCGCCGGCGTCGCGTCCACGCCGACCGGCTCCGTCGCGTCGGTCAGTCGGCGGAGGGCGGCGCGTCGCCGTCGGCTACCCGAACCGATCCAGCCCGGTCTGCCGGCGAACCACCCCCGGTGGGTCGCGGACCCACGGTGTGCGCTCGGCGCGGAGCGCGTCGCCGTCCGCGGCGGTCGCCGCCACGTCGTCCGCCTCCCACCCGGGGCACGACTCCCCGCAGTCGCTCGCGGGGTCGACGACGCGGTCGAAGTGGGCGCAGCGCGGGCGACCGTCGTCGGTCGCCTCGCAGTTCCCGCAGCCGGGGAACGCGTACGTCCGCCACCCCTTGCCGTAGGCCCGCTCCGCGATCCGTCGCCGCTTCACGGCCTTCTCGGCGGGATCGACGAGCGCCACGTCCGTTCGACCGGGGTGTTCGGCGAGCAGCTCCACGCCCGGGCCGTCGGCGTCGAGCGTCGTCGCCTCGCGGACCACCTCGCGGTCGCCGGTATCGGGGTGGAACCGCCAGACGCCGACCGTCTCGGGGATCCGGTTCAGGTGCGCGCCGGTGACGTGGCTCTCGGTCGCGAGCACGACGCGGTCGAACAGCGCGAGGCTCGCGTCGATCCGAAGCTGTCGCCGGAGGTCGCCCGGCCTGCCGAGGTCGGGTTTGTTCTCGATGGCCACGAGTTCGCCGAACCAGTCGTCGGGGTAGCGCGTCGCCTTCCGGACGTGGCGCGTGCCGCCGCGGCGCTCCTCGGCGAAGAAGCCGCAGTCGACGGCGGCGTCGGCGATCCCGCGGGCGCGGTCGGGGTGCGCGTCGACCGCCTCGGCGACGGGGACCGCCTCCCCGACGCCCGCCGTCGATTCGACCGCCTTCGGCGGGATCGTTCGGTCGGTGATGCGGGCCCGGTCGTCGAACGCGGGGCCGGGAACGAGCCCAACGACGTCGACGATCCGGCTCCCCGGCGCCGCGACGGCGCCGCCGAGCTGGCGCGCGAGCACCCAGTCGGTCGCGTGCTCCAGATGGGCACACAGCGCCAGCTCGAAGCCGAACTCCATATCGGAACGCGGGACCGGACGGGCAAAAACGCTCGTCCGCTCGCGGGTGCCGCGGTCGAGGAGCATCGGCCGCTATCGGGGGTGATACGTGCGACGACGCGCTTTTGTGTCGAACGGACGCCCCGACGACCATGGAGAGACGACGATTCCTCGCGGGGGCCGCCGCCGCCGGCGTCGCGGGGCTGGCCGGCTGCGGGACCGCGTCGGGGACCGTTCGCCCGCCGCGGGTACCGGAGAACCGGCTCGACGAGGGGGGATGGGAGCGAACGCGTGCCGAGACCGAGGAGGTGCTCTCGCGGACCGTCGGCGGGGTCGAGGTGACCGCGACGGCGGTCACCCGCGTGTACGACGACGCGGCGTTGCGCGCCGCGGTCTCCGAGCGGACCCTGGGGGCGATCGACGCGCCGCTGTCGAACGTCTTCGCCAGCCGGATCGCCTTCTCGCCGAACCTCGCGGACATCCCGCTGGAGTCGGCACGCGAGGAGCTCGCCGACCGCGCGGGCGAGGTCGCGCGCGACCAGTTCGAGTCCCAGCTCTCGTCGGCCGGGCTCACGGAGGTCTCGGGCAGCGACGCGGGGACGCTCACCGTCGAGACGGGCGAGGAGGCCTCCCTCACGGAGTACAGCGCCGCCTTCGAGTTCGACGCGCTGTCGTTCGACGTCCGCGGCGAGACGGTCACCATCGAGGGGGGGAGCGTCGCCGTCGAGGGGCTGCTCGCGTCGTGGATCCACGACGGCGGCCTCCTGATCGCCGGCGGCGCGTACCCCGCGGAGAACTTCGCTCGGACCGTCGACCAGGATCTCTCGAAGGCGATCACCGTCACGGTCGACGTGGACCTCGGCCTCACGCCCGACGCGTACCGTGAGGAGGTCCGCGGGATCGTGCGGCGCGTCCAATAGGGTCGACCGTCCCCGCGCTCGGCGCCCGCTCCCGTTTCACCCCGCGGACCGCCGGATGCACAAGCGGTTAGTCTCGCCCCGCCGAGACGGCGCGTGTGCGAACTACCGACGCCTTCGTCGCGTTGCGCTGTATCGACTGCGACGCGCGCCACGACCCGAGCGAGGTGACTCACCGCTGTCCCGACTGCGGCGGCATCACCGACCCCGAGTACGACCTCGACGCGGTCGATCTCTCCCGCGATGACCTCGAATCGCGCCCGTTCGACTCGCTGTGGCGCTACGAGGAACTGCTTCCGTTCCCGAGAGAGGTGGCCGTCTCGATGGGAGAGGGTGCGACGCCGCTGGTCGAGTGCCCGACGCTCGCCGAGCGGATGGGCGTCGGGGCCGTCTACGTCAAGGACGAGGGCCGCAACCCGACGGGGACGTTCAAGGACCGCGGCCAGACGGGCGCCGTCACCGCCGCCGTCGAACACGGCGCCGAGTCGATCGCGCTCAACAGCGCCGGCAACGCGGGGCAGGCCGCGAGCGCCTACGCCGCCCGGGCGGGGCTCGACTCGCACGTGTTCCTTCCCGACCGGGCCGGATTCACGCAGAAGGCGATGACCGAGGTCCACGGCGGCGACCTCCGGATCGCGAACGGGGAGATCACCGACGCCGGCGCCGAGTACGCCGCGGCGATGGAGCCCGGCGCCGAGGGCGAGGAGGCCGGCTGGTACTCCACGAAGACGTTCGTGACGCCGTACCGCCACGACGTGAAGAAGACGATGGCCTACGAGACGATCGAGCAGTTGGACTGGGACGTGCCGGACGCGGTCGTCTACCCCACCGGCGGCGGCGTCGGCCTGATCGGGATGCACAAGGCCGCCCTCGAACTCCGCGAGTTGGGACTCACCGACGACCTGCCGGGGATGTACGCCGCGCAGGCGGAGGGCTGTGCGCCGGTCGTCCGCGCGTGGGACGACGGCGCCGAGGCGCACGAGGCGTGGACGGACATCACCACGGCCTGTAACGGCATCGCCGTCCCGGACCCGGGCGCGTCGCCGTGGATCCTCGACGCGATCGCGGAGTCCGGCGGCGGCGCGGTCGCCACGAGCGACGAGGCGATCCTCGACGCCGCGATCGAGGTCGCACGGGCGGAGGGTATCGAGGTCGGCGCGACGTGTGCCGCCGCGGTCTCTGGGGCGTTCGAGCTCGCCGATCGCGGCGATCTCGGCGAGGACGACACGGTCGTGCTCCTCAACACCGGCGCGGGCAACAAGGACGTGGACACCCTGCGGAGCCACCTCGGCGCGCGCGAGGAGGCCGCCGCGAGCGACTCGGCCGAGTAGACCGCGGATGCGACACTCGCGGTGACGGTTCTCGTGGGTGAGACGGGAGCAGTGCACCGTCTGTACCACGTCGGGTGCTCGTGTCGCACGCCACACAGCCGCGGCTGGAGGGTCCGGTATCGGGCGGCTCGGGTGAATCCCTCGTCACACGGGGCTCGGTGGGGGTAACCCTCGTCACGGCCGCCCGGACGGGTGTATCCGGCCGGCGCGTATCACTCCTTCCCATCGTCGTCGCCGCGTCGTCCGGCGGCGCCGCCCGGGCCGTCCGCGTCGCCGCCGGAGTCCCAGTCCGCCAGCGCGCGGTGCTTCTCGGCCACCGCGCGGACCGCCTCGGCGTCGAGCACTCCGTCCTCGGTCACGACGGTCACGGCGTCCGCCGGCGTCCGGTCGAACAGCGGCGCGTAGGTGTCCGTTCCCTCGGGAGCGCTGAAGTCGGCTCGCTCGGGGTGGAACTCGGAACCGACCGGGGCCACCTTGTCGCGGGCGGTCACGGCGTACACCGGAACCGACTCGCGTGCCGCCGAGAGCGCCAAGCCGCGGGTGCCGAGCTTGTTGGCGACGCGACCGTCCGCCAGCACCGCGTCGACACCGACCAGCGCGGCGTCCACCCGACCGTCGGCGAGCAACGACGCGACCGCCGCGTCCGGGAGCAGGGCGATCCGACGCCCCGGCCCGGCGTCGGCAGCCAGCGACGCGGCCACTCCGCGTCCCTCGCCGCCCGGCCGCGACTCGGCGACGAACACCGGCCCGTCGTGCCGATCCAGCGCGGCGGCGACGGTGCCCGAGCGCGACAGCGTGAGCACCGCGGGCGCGCCGTCGCCGTGCTCCCGGAGCACGGTGGCCGCCTCCCGCGCCGCCCGGTCGTCGGCGTCGGCCGCCGCGGTGACCGCCCGGACCGCGCGGTCACGGACGGCCGACGGGGTCCGGTCCGCGTCCGCCATGACGCGGTTCACCCGGGTCGCCAGCGCGGTCATCCCCGGTCGGGCGTCCCGGAGCGCGCGGGCCGCGTCGGCGACGCGCGCCCAGCCGTCGTCCCCGGGTTCGTCCGCGAGCGCCGCGGCGGCCGCCTCGTCGCGCAGCGCCTCCAGCGCGCGCAGCGACACGGCCGCGGAGCCGTGCGTCCGGTCGGCCGCGACCGTCTCGACGGTCGGCCCCACCGCCCGGTAGGCGTCCCACAGCCGCGGCACCGTCTCGCGGTCGAGCATCGACGGCGGCTGGAGCCACTCGGTCGCCGCGAGCTCCTCGTTCGACGCGACCGCGCGGGTCCCGGCGTCGAACAGGAACGGGTGGACGGTGAACGTCCCCTCGTCGTCGTCGACGGCGATCGGATCGCCCCGACGGACGAGCGCGATCTCGGTCCCCTCGATCCCGGTCTCCTCGCGGACCTCCCGCAACGCGTCCTCCACCGGGTCGCCGGTGTCGTCCTCGACGTACCCGGAGACGCCGCCCCAGCGACCGCGGTAGGTGCCGACCGCGTCGCCGCGGCGGGCGAGCAGTACCTCGCCGCGGTCGCGGAGGAAGGCGGTGACGACGTGCGCCATACGCGCCGTTCGGTCGCCGGCGACTTCGACGTACCGGCGTCCGGGTCTCCGGCCGTCGGCCGCGACGCCTCACGGGCGCGGGCATCGGGCGAGCATCGGCCACGTTCGCCGACACGAACACCGGACACGTGTACCACCACCGGCGCGCTTTTGCGGGGGACGGCCGCAGGTGTCGTATGGAGCTATTCGCCGTCCCCGACCTCCCCGAGATCCGGGAGGGGGACGACCTCGCGGCGCTGATCCGCGACCGGGTCGACCTCCGACCCGACGACGTGGTCTGCGTCGCCTCGACGGTCGTCTCGAAGGCCGAGGGCCGCGCGTTCGACCTCGACGACTTCCCCGCCGGCCCGCGGGCGCGGGAGGTCGCCGCCCGACTGGCGGAGATCAGCGGCGACGAGAAGGACCCCCGGTTCGCGCAGGCCGTGCTGGAGGAGTCGACCGAGGTGATCATGGAGGCGCCGTTCCTGCTCACCGAGTCGCGGTTCGGGCACGTCGGCGTCAACGCCGGCATCGACCGCTCGAACGTCCCCGAAGGCGACCTCCTCCTGTTGCCGAGGCGACCGTCGGAGTCCGCCGAGCGCATCCGCGAGGGGCTGCCCGCCGACCGCGTGCTCGTCACCGACACCTGCGGCCGGCCGTTCCGTCACGGCCAGCGCGGCGTCGCCGTCGGCTGGGCGGGGATGGCGCCCGCCCGCGACTGGCGCGGCGAGTCGGACAGGGACGGCCGCGAACTCGGGGTGACCGTCGAGAACGTCGCCGACGAGCTCGCCGCCGCCGCGAACCTCGTCGCCGGCGAGGGGGACGGCGGAACCCCGGCGGTCGTCGTCCGCGACTTCGAGTGGGGCGACCACGGCGAGAGCGACGCGCACTTCCGCGACGTGGACGGCGACCTGATCCGGCAGGCCGTCCGGGGGTGGGAGTTCGATGCGTAGTCCGACCGACGCCGACGGCGGGTCGACGGACGCGGCGGCGCCGATGCTCGGCATCGAACTCGCGCCCGAACACCCGGTCGACCGGATGGTCGAGCTGGGAACGCTCGCGGAGGAGTCGGGGTTCGACTCGCTGTTCGTCTCCCACCACTACAACAACCGCGACGCGTTCTCGGTGCTCTCGCGGCTCGCGGCGGCGACCGACGACGCCCGCCTCGGCCCCGGCGTCGTGAACCCGCTGGAGTTCCACCCGGCGACGCTCGCGTCGAAGGTGGCGACGCTCGACGAGGCCAGCGGCGGGCGCGCCGTCTTCGGCGTCGGCCCCGGCGACCCCTCCACGCTGCGCAACCTCGGGCTCGCCGACGAACGCGGGCTCCGGCCCGTGCTCGAGGCGTTCAAGACCGCGCGGAGACTGTGGGCGGGCGAGCGCGTCGACGGCGCGTCGACGTTCGACGCCGACGACGCCGGCCTCAACTACGAGCCTCCGCAGGGTGCGGCCATCCCCGTGTACGTCGGCGGAGAGGGGCCGCACATGTGCCGGATGGCCGGAAAACACGCCGACGGACTGCTGTTCAACGGTTCGCATCCGGAGGATCTCGCGTGGGCGCGCGAGCAGGTCGATCAGGGGACGGCCGACCGCCCGGACTCGCGCGGGGCGTTCGACCTCGCGGCGTACGCCGCCGTCAGCGTCGCCGCCGATCCGGACGAGGCGCGGGCGGCCGCCCGGCCGCCGGTGGCGTTCATCGCCGCCGGCGCCGCCCCGCCGGTGCTTGATCGCCACGGGATCGACGCGGACCTGGCCGGCGACATCGGCGGCCGGATCTCCGCCGGCGAGTTCTCCGAGGCGTTCGAACTGGTCACGCCCGCGATGGTCGACGCGTTCTGCATGGCCGGCGACCCCGCGGCGGTCGCCGACCGGATGGCCGCGGTGCTGGCGCACGCCGACTCGCTGGTCGTCGGCTCGCCGCTGGGTCCGGATCTCGACGCGGCGATCGAGCTGGCGGCCGAGGCGGCCGCCCGCGCGACGGCGTAGCCCGGTCGAACCCGGCGGCGAGCCCACTGGACGGCCACGGCCGAGCGGCGGACCGTCGACGGATTCTTGTGGAACAGTTCGAATCGATCACATATGAGGGTGCCAGTCGATCGTCTCGGGGTGCTCGGCGTCCTCGGGTGCCTCGGGATCTGGACGAACGAACCCGCGCTCTACGCCCTGTTCGGGCTGTTCGCGCTGTTCGCCAGCGACCGGGAGATCGAGGTTCCGGTCGTCCGGAGGTCCGTCCGGTCGGACGAGTGACGGGGCGTGTCGACCGCCCCGTGCGGTTCCGGATCGCCCCCTTCGACACCGACGAGCCGAGCCGTCGCTCCCGCAAGCGACCACGCTCGGTCGGCGACCTGCCGCGTCTCCCCGACAGCGCCATGAGTCCCTCCTCGGGAATCCACTCACACGGGGATCGAGCCCGGACGACCCCGGCTCGTCGTCGTATCCGGGGCTGAAAACGAGTACGCGAACGGCGACCGCCGCCGACGGTCGGACGGTCGCTCAGCGCCGGCCGCGGGCGCGCCGGCTCTTCGCCGGGAGGTTGCCGATGCCGAACTCGTAGCCGAGCGCGCCGAGCGCGAGATAGCCCAGCGCCAGCGACGCGCCGCCGACGAACGCGGCGCCGAACAGGAACGAGACGAACGACAGCGGGTCCCGCAGCGCCACGTCGGTGACGAAGATGACGATCAGGTCGATGACGCTGGTGACCAGCCTGACGACGAAGTCGATGACGGTTACCATGCTCGGCGCTCGGTGCCGCGGGGACTTGAGCGTTGATGTGTCCGGGCTCGTGGGAGGCGTCCCCGCCCGCCCTCGGCTCCGCCCCGGCGCCGCTCGCCGGAGTTAACTTCGCGCCGGCGGACCGAACGACCGTGTCGGAGGATCACTCGCTTGAGGAGTTCGCGTCGACTGACTCGGCCGAGACGGACGACACGGACGACGTGACCGACGAGGATGCCGACAGCGCCCAACCGGTCGACGACGCGGTCGAATCGCCCGACGACGCGGTCGATCCCGTCGACCCGACGTACGACTTCTCGCCCGACGGCGCGGCCTGTGGCGCCTGCGGCGAGCGGGCGACGCGCCGCTGGCACGCCGACGGCGACTACGTCTGTGCCGACTGCAAGGAGTGGTGAGGATCGCGGGGCGGTGACTCGCCGCCGGCCACACAGCCGTCTCCGCCGGTCTCACCGCGAGCCGTGGCGCTCGAACCCGTCCGCGAGCGTCGACGTCGCCACCGACAGCACCGTCGGACGGCCGTGCGGGCAGGCGTAGGGCTGCTCGCACTCGCCGAGTCGATCGACCAGACGCGCCGCAGTCTCGCGGTCGAGGGCGTCGCCGGCCTTCAGCGACGGGTGGCAGGCCAGATCCGCGAGCAGGTCCTCGCGGATGGCGTCCGCGCCGCCGCGCCCGCCCGACTCGCGCAGGTCGGCGGCGACCTCGCGCAGCGCCGCCGCGTCGGCGACGCGTCCCAGCGGCGCCGGCACCGCGGTCACCCGGTAGGTCGTTCCGCCGAACGGGTCGAGCGAGAAGCCGAGCGTCGCCAGTTCCTCGCGGTGCTCCTCGACGGCGGCGGCCGTCGGCGGGTCCAGCGTCACGGTCTCGGCCGGATCCAACTCGGCCGACGGCACCGCCTCCTCGGCCAGCGACGCCCGCAGGCGCTCGAAGTTGACGCGCTCGTGGGCGGCGTGCTGGTCGACGACGAGCAGGTCGTCGCCCGACTCACAGACGACGTACAGGTCGCGGAGGACGCCGAGCACCGTCGCGTCGGCGAAGGCCGACTCGGCCGCCTCGACGGGCGCCAGCGAGGAGTCCAGATCCATCGCGACCTCCCCCGACCGCCGGAGGTCGGCGGTCGTCAGCGCCTCCCGCACCCCCGCCTCGACCGCGTCGGCGACGGCGTCGCCGCCGCGGACGGCGACGCGCTCCTTCGCGGGGTGGACGTTCGGGTCGACCGCCCACACGGGCAGGTCGAGGTGAACGACGGCGACGGGCTCGCGGCCGCCCGGAAGCAGGCTCCCGTACCCCCGCGCGACGGCCCGACGGAGGTCGTCGCCGCGGACGGGCCGGCCGTTCACGGAGACGTGGACGTGATCCCGCGTCGAGCGCGTCGTGGACGGATAACAGAGCCGCCCCTCGACCGAGAGGTCCGCCCCGCGGCCGGCGAGGTCGACCCCGGCGCGGTGAGTGACCGCCGTGGACTCGCCGCCGGTCTCGCGGCCGTACAGCGCCACCAACGCGTCCCTGAGTCCGGTGCCGGGTGTCGACGCCGTCTCCCGGCCGTCGTGTTCGAGCGAGAACGCCACGTCGGGCCGGGCCAGCGCGTACGCCGTGAGCAGTTCGGACACCCGGCCGAACTCCCGAGCGGGGGACGCCAGCGACTCACGACGCGCGGGCCGGTCGCCGAACAGGTCGGTCACGACGACCGTGGTGCCGCGGGCGCGGCCGGCGTCCTCGACCGTCTGCCCGTCCCTCGCCGCGGTCACTCGGGTTCCGACCGGCGACCCGTCGCTCGTCACGAGTTCGAGGTCGCCGGCGTCGGCGACGGCGGCCAGCGCCTCGCCGCGGAAGCCGAGCGTCGTCGCCCCGCGGAGGTCGTCGGCCGCGCGGATCTTGCTCGTCGTGTGGGGCTCGACCGCGCGGACGGCGTTCTCCCGGCTCATGCCGTGGCCGTCGTCGGCGACGCGGATCCGGTCGGTCCCGTCGCCGTCGACGGCCACCTCGATCCGTCCGGCGTCGGCGTCGAGCGCGTTCTCCACGAGTTCGGCGACGACGCGGGCCGGGCGGGTGACAACCTCGCCGGCGGCGATCCGTTCGACGGTGTCCTCGGACAGTTCGCGGACCGCGGGTGCGTCGTCGCTCACGGCGACCCACCGCCGGGCGTGCCGCCGTCCTCGCCCCGACTCTCGTCGCTCACGCCGGCGTCCGTGTCTCTCCCGTCCGAGCCGTCGCTCGCCTCCTCGGCGCGCCGTTGGAGCTCGTGAAGCCGGTTCAGCGCCTCCAGCGGCGTCGTCTCCGCGAGCGTGAGGTCGCGGAGTTCCGCGAGGAGGTCGGCGACCTCGCGGTCGCGCCGCGATCCGGACGGTGCCGGCGCGGGCGACGTTTCGTGCCCGTTCGCCGCGATCTCGTCGAGCGTTCGCTGCGGCGTCGCGGCGACGGCGTCGTCGCCGGCGGCCGAGCGATCGCTCGCGTCGTCTCGGTCGTCGGCGACGAGGTCGCGCGCGCGGGCGACGACCGAGTCGGGGACCCCCGCCAACGCCGCGACCTCGACGCCGTACGACGAGGAGGCCGCCCCGTCGCGGATCCGGTGGAGGAACGTGACCTCCCCGTCGCGTTCGGTCGCCGCGAAGTGCCGGTTCACGACCCGGTCGTGCTCGTCGGCCAGGTCCGTCAGCTCGTGGTAGTGGGTCGCGAACAGCGTCGTCGCGCCGGTCTCGTCGTGGAGGAACTCGACGGCGGCGCGGGCGATGGCCCGGCCGTCCGTCGTCGACGTGCCCCGGCCGACCTCGTCGAGGAGGACCAGCGAGTCCCCGGTCGCGTCGTGGAGCACGTCGGTCAGCTCGCGCATCTCGCGCATGAACGTGGACTCGCCGCCGGCGATGTCGTCGCTGGCGCCGACGCGGGTGAACACTCGGTCGATCACGGGGAGTCGGGCGGTCTCGGCGGGGACGAACGACCCCGCCTGCGCGAGCACGACCGCGAGCGCGACCTGTCGCATGTACGTCGACTTCCCGCTCATGTTCGGGCCGGTGATCAGCGCCACGGTCCCCCGCGGGAGGTCGGCGTCGTTCGGGACGAACTCCTCGGCGGTCCCCTCGACGACCGGATGCCGGGAGCGTCGCAGGTGGACCCCGTCGGCGTTCATCTCCGGGCGGACGTAGTCGCGCTCGACGGCGGCGGTCGCGAGCGCCGCCAGGGCGTCCACGCGGGCGACGGCGTCCGCCAGCGCGCCGATCCGGTCGGACTCCTCGGCGATCCCGTCGCGGAGGTCGGCGAACAGCTCGTACTCCATGGCGTCCGCGCGCTCCTCGGCGCCGAGGATCTCGTCCTCGCGACGCTTCAGCTCGGGCGTGTAGAAGCGCTCGGAGTTCTTCAGCGTCTGGCGGCGGGTGTAGTCCTCCGGAACCTTGTCGAGTTGCCCGTTGGTCACCTCGATGTAGTAGCCGTGGACCTGGGTGTACCCGACCTCGAGGGTGTCGATCCCGGTGCGCTCGCGCTCGCGCTCCTCCAGGTTCGCGATCCACTCGCGTCCCTCGCGGGCGGTCGACCGGACCTCGTCGAGTTCGTCGTCGTAGCCCGCGCGGATCACCCCGCCCTCGGTGATCTCCTGTGGCGGTTCCTCGACGACGGCGGCGTCGATCAGCTCCCGGAGGTCCTCGAGCGGGTCGAGATCGGCGCGTACCTCGGCCAGCGCCCCGACGTCCGCGACGGCGTCCCGGATCGCCGGCACCGCCGCGAGCGTGTCGTGGAGCGAGCGGAGGTCGCGGGCGTTCGCGCGTCCCCGGGAGATCCGCCCGGCGAGGCGTTCGAGGTCGTAGGCGGCCGAGAGCGCCTCGCGAACGTCCTCGCGGACGAGCGTTCGCTCGGCGAACGCCGCGACCGCGTCGTGACGTGCCTCGATCGCCCCGCGGTCGACGAGCGGCCGGCGAAGCCACGCGCGAAGGCGTCGCCGCCCCAGCGCCGAGCGCGTCTCGTCGAGCGTGTCGAACAGGGTCCGGCCGGAGCCGACGTGGTTCTCGAACAGCTCCAGCCCCCTGAGCGCGGTCGCGTCGAGCCGCAGCGACCGCCGCGGGTCGTAGCGTCGGACCCGCCGGACGTACTCCAGCGGGCCGTCGTCGCCCTGGGTGTACTCGGCGTACGACAGCAGCGCGCCGCAGGCGACGCGCTCGGCGTCGTCGAAGCGGTCCGAGTCGGCGTAGCGGTCGAGCACGGCGCGGGCGGCCTCGGGGTCGAACGTCTCCGGGTCGCGCTCGGTGCGCATGCAGTCGGCGCCGTCGGCGACGCCGGGGTCGACCCCGGGGCCGCACAGCAGTTCGGCGGGACCGATCCGCGCGAGTTCCTCGTCGACCGCGGCGGCATCGCCGGCGGTGACGGCGCACTCGCCGGTCGACACGTCCACGTGGGCGACGCCGTAGGCGGGATCGGTCCCGTTCTGGTCCTCGTCCTCGGGGTCGGACGGGCCGGTGCCGTCTCCGGTTCCTCCCTCCGCGCTCGCCACGCAGGCGACGTAGGTGTTCGACCCCGCCGCGAGCAGTTCCTCCTCGACGACGGTGCCGGGGGTGAGCACCTGCGTGACCGCGCGCTCGACGAGGCCGGACGCCGCCTCGGCGTCCTCAACCTGGTCGGCGACGGCGACGCGGTACTCGGCGTCGAGCAGGCGCTTCAGGTACTTCGGGGCGTTGTCGACGGGGATGCCGCAGGCGGTGTAGGTCCCGGTGGAGTCCTCGCGCTCGATCCGAGTGAGCTCACAGATCCGGGCGACCTCGTCGGCGGCCTCGCAGAACGCCTTGTAGAAGTCGCCGACGCGAAAGAGGACGACCGCGTCGTCGTACCGCTCGGCCACGTCGACGTACTGCGCGAGCATCGGCGTCAGCTCCTCGCGGCGGTCGAGCATCGTCGCCGGCGCTCCCGTGACCATCGTCGTTGGTTGCCAGCGGGCGGGCGAGCGGCGAAAGGGTTTCGCACCGAAGCGATCCGGTCGGCCTCCCCGACGCCGCTCAGATCCCGCCCCCGTCGTCGTCGCCGTCGGCGTCCCAGTCCCAGTGCTCGGCGGTCAGCCGGGTCGACGATCGCCGGACACCCTCGTCGTCCAGCCCCTCGGCGTACGTGAAGCCGTACGTCGGCGGCTCGTACTCGTCGGGGTCGGCGAACGGTTCGTTCCTGCGGAACCGCCGCGCGACCAGCAGCACCGGGGTTCCCCCGGCCGCCTCGCCCGGGACCTCCCGGAGTTCCTCCAGCCGGTACCACTGCGGGAGGCGCTCGCGGAGCTTCTCGCCGAAGCGCGTGTCCCGGAAGCGGCCGGCGACTCGGAACGCGAGCGTCCCGTTCTCCGCGAGCCAGTCGCTCGCGCGCTCGACGTACAGCGCGGAGGTGTCGTAGGTGTAGTACGCCGTCTCGTAGCCGGCGTACGCGTCCGCGACCGGACCGTCGGCCACGTCGCGCCGCAGCGTCGCCGGCGGCGCCCCGACGACGTAGTCGTACTCCGCACGCGCGAGCGCGGCCGGCTCGTGGTCGCCGCGGATCAGCGGGTCCGCCCGGTACACGGGGAGCGGGTCGAGCGTGAACTCGCCGTCCTCGCGCCGCGCCGCCCGGTAGTCGTCGAGCAGCCGCAACAGCAGCCGCGTCTCGGTCACGCGACACGCTACGGGGTCCGGACTCGCCCCGGTCAGCCGCTCGCCGACGGCCCGCAGTCGCTCGGCGGGGTCGGCGTCCGCGAGCGTCGACCGCAGCCGTGTGGCGGCCGCGAGCAGGTGGCAGCCGTCGCCGACGGCGGGGTCGAGGAGGTCGCCGCCGAGGTCGGTCGCCTCGCCCACGGCGGCGTCGGCTTCCGCCTCGGGATCGAGGTAGCCGGCGGCGTCGAGCAGGGCGTCCGGCAGTGGGTCCGACAGCGGGTCCGGAGCGGCAGGGTTCCGGTCGGTGCCGTGGGGGTCTGTGCCGACCCCGGGGAGATCCGCCGCCGACAGCAGGCGGTCGTACGCGGCCGCCACACGGTTCGGGTTCGACTCCGAGTCGTCGGCGGCGAGGGCGGCGTCGAACGCGTCGACGGTCCGCGACAGCGCCTCGTGGACCCCGTCGTCGTCGAGCGCCCACCCGGCCAGGTCCGGCGCGCGTCGCTCGTACACCGTCGCCCGGCGCTCACGGGCCAGCGCGAACAGGTCGCCCGCGTCGCGGTCGACGCCCACCTCGTCGGCGAACGCCGTCAGACGGTCGAGGCCCTCCCCCGTCACCGTCGCGTCGAGGATCCCCGCTCCCCCGAGGGCCCCGTCCACCAGCACCTCCTCCACGAGCTGGAACGCGACGACGCGGGCGAACGCCCGACGGTTCTCCGAGGGGGTGAACCCCGTCCGCCCCGCGCCGCGGACCCACGTGCCGTAGGCGGCACGCAGGGCGCGCGCGTCGGCGTGGGCCCGCTCGTACGCCAGCAGTCGCCCTCTGGCGGGGCCGGCGGCGCTCTCGTCGCCGTCGCCGCGGCGGGCGTCGCGGACCTCGTCCCGGAGATCCGCCGCCCGCTCGTCGTAGCCGTCGAGGTCGTCGACGAGGCGTTCGTGGGCCGCCTCGACCGCCGGCGCGAGGAGGTCGTCGAGTCGGGCCCGGAGTGTCTCGGCGATCGCCCCCGGCCCGTCGTCGGTCGGTCCGTGTTCGGTCGCGGTATCGTCGTCCTCGCGATCGGACCGGGTGTCGTCGGGGTGTCCGGGGCCGAGGGCCGACAGTTCCCCGGCCCGAAGCACCGTGAGCTTCGCCACGGCGAGCTGTTGACCGGGGCGAAGCGTCTGTGAGAGACGGCCCTGCCGGCCGGCGGCGACGATCCGGCCGAGCGGGATCTCGGCGTGGGTGACCGCCGTCACCCCCGCGACGGTCCGTACGTCGTCCCCGTCCACGTCGTCTCCGCCCACGGCCGCTCCGTCAACGTCGTCCCCGTCGGGGTCGCCGTCGGGATCGTCCGCACGGATGCCCTCGTCGTCGACCCGCTCGAAGACGAGCAGTCGGTCGACGCCGCCGGCGACGACGTACCGCGCCGTCGGCTCGTCGCTGGCGGCCTCGAACGCCGCGACCACCGCCGCCCCGGCGTCGGCGGCGCCGCGACCCACGGCGGCGAAGGTGACCGCGACCGCGCCGTCGCCGTCACGGACGCGGGCGACGCGTCCGTCCAGTTCGTACGCCGTCGTGTCGTGTCCCAGCACGTCGTCGAACAGCGCCGCACACAGCGACGCCGCGACCTGTTCGGCGCCGGCGTCGGCGTCGAGCGTCGCCTCGACGCTGTCGGCCGCCTCGACGACGCGCTCCACGAAGCCGGCTCCGTACGAACCGTATGGGGTGTCTGACATGACTCGACCCGGATCGGATCCCCCTCGGGATCGGACCACCCTAACGTTTTCTCAGTCGTCCCGCCGGCCGCGCGCCGGACGACCGTCGGACGGGTTCCACCCGAAGCGATCGGGTCGGCTCTGGTCGACTCCTGTCGGCTCCGGAGCGCTCGACACCGGTCCGGAGCGCGGCGGAGCGCCGCGGCGCCGCCCCGACGTGTCAGACGTCCGCATGCGGCAGAGTTAGGTCCGTCCGGTCCCTGACGTGGGCTGTGAACGGCACCCAGACGGCTCGTATCCGGGTGTACTCCTCCGCCGGGGTGTGTGTCGCGTGAGCGACGCGGGGGCGGAACCCGAGACCGATCCCGAGGCCGACGACGAGACCGACGCCGCGACGGCGATCGACCGCGACGGCGCGGAACCGGGCGGGTCGGACGGACCCGTTCCGCTTCCCGTGTCGGAGGCGGCGGACCTCGTCGACCGCGTCGCAGACAACGTCTCCCGGGTCATCGTCGGCAACGACGCCGCCGTCGAGCACATCCTCGTGACCGTGCTCGGCCGGGGCCACCTCCTGTTGGAGGACGTGCCCGGCGTCGGCAAGACGATGCTCGCGCGATCGCTTGCGACCTCGGTCGACTGCGAGTTCAAACGCGTCCAGTTCACGCCCGACCTCCTCCCGTCGGACGTGACCGGCATCAACGTGTACAACCAGAAGAGCGGCGAGTTCGAGTTCCGCCCCGGCCCCGTGTTCGCCAACATCGTCCTCGGCGACGAGATCAACCGCGCGCCGCCGAAGACGCAGTCGGCGCTGCTGGAGGCGATGGAGGAGCAGCAGGTGACCGTCGACGGCGTCACTCGCGAGCTCCCGGATCCCTTCACCGTCATCGCGACGCAGAACGACGTCGAGCCGGGGCGGACCTACGAGCTCCCGCTGGCGGAGGTCGACCGGTTCATGAAGAAGATCCGGCTGGGCTACCCGGACCGGGCGGACGAGACGGAGATGCTCGGTCGCACGGCCGGCGAGCATCCGATCGACTCGCTGGACTCGGTCGCGACGACCGGGGAGCTGCGTCGCGCTCGCGCGACCGTCGCCGAGGTGGGCGTCTCCGAGCCGGTCCGCGAGTACGTCACCGACCTCGCGACGTACACACGCGAGCACGCCCAACTCGGTGTGAGTCCCCGCGGCAGCATCGCGCTGGTTCGCGCCTCGCAGGCCCGTGCGGTCGTCAACGGCCGCGACTACGTCGTTCCGGACGACGTGCAGACGGAGGCGCCGTCGGTGTTCGCCCACCGCGTGCGCCCGCGAACGGGAAGCGAGTCCGGCCTCGACGTGGTCGAGGACGCCCTCTCGTCGGTGGCCGTCGAGTGACGATGCGGCTCACCCGACGCGGGAAGGCGGTCGTCGCGGTCGGCGTCGTCGCCGTCGCCTCCGGGCTCGCGTTCGGCCCGCGCTCGCTCAACGCCGTCGTCGTTCCCGCGGTCGTCGCGTTGAGCGCCGCGTACCTCCAACTGCGCTGGGTCGAGCCGCCGACGGTCACGCGGGCGGTGCCGCCCGACGACCACGTCGACCGGACGTACCCGGTCCGACTGTACTTCGGCGATCCGGACGGCCCCCGTCCGAGCGCCGAGGCGGGGATGGACCGGCCGTTCGCCGGCGTCGTCCGCGAGCGCGTCGGCGACGGGGTTCGACTCGCCGGCGCGGACGACGGCGACGCCGCCGGCGGGTTCGCCGTCTTCGAGACCGTCGTCGGCGCCGTCCCCGTCGAGTACGAGGTGACGTACGAGTCGCGCGGTCGCCACCGGCTCGGTCCGGCGGCGGTGACCGCCCGCGACGCGCTCGGACTCGCGGAGACGGACCTCTCGACGAGGGCGACGAGCGAGGTGCTGGTCTACCCGACGGTTCACGCCATCGCCGGCTGGGCGCGCCGCGACCTGCGCGCGCTCCATGAAACGGGCGTCCACGAGGAGCGCCGCGAGTTCGACCGCCTCCGCGAGTACGACCGCGGCGACTCGCTGCGGGACATCCACTGGAAGTCGACCGCCAAGCGGGAGGACCTCATCGTCAAGGAGTTCTCCGCGGAGGCCGAGGCCGAGGCGGTCTCGGTCGCCGTCGGCGCCGCCGCGGCCCCCGGCGCCGCCGACGGCATGGCCGAGGCGACCGCGAGCCTCGCGCTCGCGCTCGTCGAGGACGGCGTTCCGGTCGACGTCACGCTGCCCGACGGAACGCTCACCGTCACGGGCGAGCGCGGCAGTCAGGTGCGACTGCTCGAACGGCTCGCGGTGATCGGTCCCGGCCGCGTCGCCGACGCGGACGCCGACGTGACGGTGTACGGCGAGGCCGACGGCGTGCGCGTTTCCGTGGCCGGGGAGGACCACGAGTTCGCGGACTTCCGTTCGGACCGACCCGTCACCTACGGCGTCTCACGGCGAGACCCGCGCGCGGACTCCGACCGCGGAACCGGACGCACGGCGGACGGGGAGGTGACCGCGTGAGCACCCCCGTCGGCGACCGGTTCGGCGGTATGGGTGCCAGTCGAACCGGCGACGACGGGACCGCCGATCGCCGGCGCGGCGGCGACGGCGGGGGAGACGGCCCCGGCAGCTACTCCGTCGCCGCGGCGGTTCGGTCCCCGGCCGCGCCGGGCGTGGGGCTCGCGATCGCGTCGTTCCTCGCGGTGTTCTACCACGTCGTGGACGTGGTCGGCGGCGCGACGTTCCTCCTGATGGAGGTGGCGGTCGTCGCGGCGACGGCGGCGTGGCTCGGCGGGTTCCTCCGCCAGCGCACCGCCGTCGGCCTCGCCGCCGCCGGCTTCGTGCTCGCGCTGATCGGCTACTTCCTGTCGGTGCCGCCGTCGGCGCGCGCGCTGTTCACCGTCGGCCGCGTCGCCGCCGACGTGCTCGCCCTGCTCACGGGGCTGTCGGTGCTGCGGCTGCTCAACGCCGGCGCGTGGGCGCTGTTCCTCGTTCCGGTGCCGACGTTCCTGTCGACGTACCTCCTCGTCCGCCGGCGCCACGCCGCCGCGGCGACCGTCGCCGCGGCCACGACCGGCTTCTTCGTCCTCACCGGCGACGCGAGCGCCGGCGTCGGCCTCGCGGCCGCGGTCGGACTCACGCTCGCGATCGGCCTCTCGCAGTTGGCCGCGGCCGGACGAGCCGGCGTGCTCGCACAGTGGGACACGATCGCGGTGATCGTCGCCGCGATGGTCGTCGTCACCTCCGTCGTCACCGTCGTTCCCGGGAGCGCGTCGAACCCGGTGGTGCCCGGCGGCGACTCGCCGACCGTCGAGTCGAGCCTCGTCGCCAACACCGACTCCGTCGGCGTGCTCGGGAGCATCCGTCTGTCCCCCGAGGTCCGATTCACCGTCGAGGCCGAGGAGTCCGCCTACTGGCGCGTCGGCTCGTACGACCGCTACACCGGCGGCAGGTGGGTCAGGACGGGCGACACGACCCCGTACGCGTCCGGGTCGCTCGGCGACCCGCCCGGCGAGAGCGAGCGGCTGGTCCAGCGGGTGACCGCCCGCGGGCAGCTCGACGCGCTGCCGGCGGCGTGGAAGCCGGTCGACCTCCGCGGCCGCGCGGCCGACACCGCACAGGTGACCGACCACGACGGGCTCAAGCCGGGCACGACGCTGCTGGAGAACGACACCTACACCGTCGTCAGCCAGCGGCCGACCGCGGCGGCCGGCGACCTGCGCCGCGCGGGGATCGACTACCCGTCGTCGGTCTCGTCGCGGTACACCCAACTGCCGGAGAGCACGCCCGACCGCGTCGGCGAGCGCACCGCCACGGTCCTCGAGCAGGCCGACGCGTCGAACCCGTACGACGCGGCGGTCGCCGTCGAGCGATACCTCGAACGGACGAAGGAGTACTCGCTGGACGTGCCGGCCCCGCAGGGGAACGCCGCCGACAGCTTCCTGTTCGAGATGGACGCGGGCTACTGCGTCTACTACGCGACGACGATGGTCGCGATGTTGCGCACGCAGGGCGTGCCCGCCCGGTTCGTCACCGGCTACACGTCCGGCCAGCGCGTGAGCGAGGACGAGTGGGTCGTCCGCGGGCTCGACTCGCACGCGTGGGTCGAGGTGTACTTCCCAGGCCACGGCTGGATCCGGTTCGACCCGACGCCCTCGGGACCCCGCGAGAGCGCCGAGCGGGTGAGCGTCGAGACCGCCCGCGAGGAGGGCGCCGAGAACATCGACGCCGCGGGCTCCGAGACCGGGAGCTACGAGACGCCGACCGCGACGCCGGGCTCCGACTCCACGTCGTCGACCGGGTCGACCCCCGACATCGGCGCGGTCAACCCCGGCGCCGACGAGTTCGGCAACGCGACGATCGCCACCGCCGCCGGCGGCCTCACCGCGGACGCGACGCCCGCGGGCGGCGGCGGGTCCGGCGCCGCCGGCGACGGCGACGACGGGTGGACACCCACCGGAGAGGACGTCGCCGTCGGAGCGGCCGCGCTGGTCGGGCTCGTCGCCGGCGCGCGCCGGTTCGGCCTGACGGAACGGGCCCGGCGGACGGTCTGGCTGCTCCATCAGTCGAGCGCGGACCCGAACACGGACGCCGAACGGGCGTTCCGGCGCCTGGAGTATCTCGCGTCGATCGTCTACCGCCCGCGCCGCTCGGGGGAGACGCCGCGCCAGTACGTCGACGCTCTCGCCGGTGAGCGGTTCGGGGCCCGCGCCCGCGCCGTCGCCGACGCGTACGAACGCGCCCGCTACGGCGGCGGCGTCGACGAGGCGGAGGCCCGCCGGGCCGTCGAGGCGGTCGACGATCTGATCCGCCAACACGCGCCCGTCCTGCGACGGCTGGGCGGGGCCGGCACGCCGAGGTGACCGGCCGGGTCCGGGTCCGTCGTCGGTTCTCGCGCCCGATCGACCGCACGCCCGTGGTGTCCCGGTCCGCGTGCGAACACCCGACAGGATTTAATACGGCGCTCTTGTAGGTTTGACCGGAAATGTCCGAGGTATGCTCGACGTGCGGACTGCCTGAGGAACTCTGCGTCTGCGAGGACGTCGCCAAGGAGTCCCAGGAGATCTCGATCCGCATCGACGAGCGCAGGTACGGCAAGGAGGTAACGGTCATCGAAGGGTTCGATCCCAAGGACGTGGACATGGACTCGCTATCGAGCGATCTGAAGTCCAAGTTCGCCTGCGGCGGCACCGTCGAGGACGGTGCCATCGAGCTGCAGGGGAATCACAGCGGCCGCGTCGAGGGATTCCTCCGCGACAAGGGGTTCAACGTCGCGTGACCGACGGGCCGACCTGACACCCGCACTCGAGCAGTCGCGTTCCGTTCTCCGACCTCCACCCCGCCAGCGACGCGACCGGCTTGAAACGGCGCCGGCACCCCGGGTCGCCGCTGGGAGTCGTCACCGGGCCACCGTGGGTCGCCGGTGTGGCTCGCTGCCGGATCCAGTATCGCTCACGGTACACGCACGCCAACGGCTTTAGGTGGCCTTCACATACCGGCGGCAGATGCAGCACCGAGGTCTCGTCGTGGTCGCCGTCGTCGTGCTGACGTCGTCGCTCGCCGCGCCCGCGGTCGCGGCCGATCCGGCACCGACAGCCGCGCGGTCGACCGCATCGAGCGTTCCCTCCGAGTCGACGACGACTGACCTCGCGCGGGCGTCGGGCGGCGTCACCGCGGGCGCGGGCTCGGCGACGACACCCGCGGCCTCGACCGCGGACGGCGACGACATCCGCCTCACGACACGGCTCGCGCTCACGCCGGAGCGGCCCGGCGAGGTCGATGTCACGCTCCGGTTCGACGTGCCCGACCGCGTCGCGGAGCTCGACGCGACGATCGTCCCCGACGCGAAGGGCGTGACGACGAACGGGTTCTCGGCCGCCGGCGGCGGCACCTACGAGTGGGACGGCGACACCGCGACGCCGACGATCAGCTACCGACTCCCGGCGAATCAGACCGAGGAGGCGGGCCGGTTCGACCGCCGCTCGACGGCGTCGCCCGCGTCCGAGTCGCACCGCCGAAGCGTCGGGTTCGGCGGCGACGCCGCCGCGACCGGTCCCGCCGGCGCCGCGAGCGCGACGACGGCCGGCGAGCGGTACATCTTCGTCGACACAGGTCCCTGGGCGATGGTCAGGGTACCGACCCCCGGCCTGTCGTGGCGGTACCGCGGCGAGACGGTCGGCGTGCGTCGGGAGACGACGACCGTCGGTCCGGGTGCGGCCGGCGACCGGATCGCCTTCCTCGGCGCGCACACCGTCCGGAAGCGAACCGCCCACGGACAGACGTTCCGGCTGGTCGTCCCCGAGAGAGCGGCCGACGACATGACCGTCTCGCCCGAGGCGGTCCTCGACTCCTACGCGGCCGCCTCCGACACGCTCCGCGTCGGCGACCGCGACGAGTCGGTGTTCGTCGTCGCCGCGCCGACGGGCGTCGACTGGGCGGTTCGCGGCCTCCAGACGGGCGACGCCGACGCATGGGTCCGGGCAGGGGAGCCGCTGGACACCGCCGAGAGCCCGTGGCTTCACGAGTACGTCCACACGCGACAGTCGTACGAGACGACCGCCGAGACGCGCTGGACGATCGAGGGCTCGGCCGACTACTACGCGGCCGCGCTGGCGCTCGAACAGGAGCGGATCGGCTTCAGCGCGTTCGCCGACCACCTCGCCCGCGGCACCCGTGATCCCCACGCCGGCGCGGTGCTGTCGGACCCGGGGACGTGGGCCTCTTCCCTCACCCCGTACCGAAAGGGATCGCTGGTGACCGGGGAACTCGACAGGCGGATCCGGCTGGCCACCGGCGGGGGATCGACCTACGGGACGGTGCTCGCCCGGTTGAACGCCGAGAGCGAGCCGGTCACCGGGAAGCGTCTCCGCGAGTTGGTCGCCGCCGCCAGCAACGAGTCGGTCGGCGACGCGTCCGACCGCTACGCCCGCACCGACGCGGCACCGCCGGTGTGGGACGCCGACGGCCACGAGGCGGCGTTCGGCACGCTCGCCGCGTGGCTGGACGTCGAGCCGCCGGCGGTGGTCGAGATCGGCGGGCCGTATCGTGACGGCGACCGCCGCACCTCGCCCGCGACCGTCGCCGTCGGGGAGACGGTGACCGTGCCGGCGACCGTCGCGAACAGGGGCGGCGCCGCCGGCGACTACCGCGTGGCGCTGACGGTCGACAACCGGACCGTCGACGCGGCGAACGGGACGCTTGAACCGGGGACGAACACGACCGTCCGACCGTCGTGGACGGCCGCCGAGCCCGGGACGTACGAGCTGTCGCTGCACGGCCGGACGTACGAGGTGCGCGTGCGCGAGCCGTCGACCCCGCGGGTCGCCTCGCTGTCGGCCGACCGGACGGCCGTCGAGGCCGGCGAGTCGGTACTCCTCACCGCCGAGGTCGTCGCCGAGGGAGCGGTTCCGGCCGACGGCGAGGTGACGGTCCGCGTCGACGGGGAGCCGGTCGGAACGGAGCGCGTCCGCGTCGCTCCGGACGCGACCGCGACGCTCACGATCCCGGTCGCGTTCGACCGTCCCGGCCGGCGCACGGTGACGGTCGGGAACCGGACGCTGACGGTGACGGTGAGCGAGCCGCCGACCGCGACGGCGACGGACACCTCGTCGACCCGGACGCCGGGATTCGGCGCCGCCACGGCCGCGGCGGCGCTGCTGGTGGCGCTCGCGGCGCTGCTCGGCGTCGGTCGTCGTCGATCGGGAGAGTGAGAGCGGGCGGTCAGAACGGCGACTGTGGTCCCTCGTCGGCCGCCGCCTCCGCTCCGTCGCCGCCGGCGTCGAGGTCGCCGCCCCACGCCTCCAGTCCGCCGGCCATGCTCTCGACGCGGGCGTCGGTCGTGCCCTCGAAGGAGCCGATCAGCTGGGCGGCCTGCACGCTCGCTTTCCCGTGCGGGCACACCGTCACGATGTGCTCGCTCCCGGTCAGCGACTCCACCCGGTCGGGCAGTTCCTGAAACGGGACGTTCTCCGACCCGGGGATGTGACCGCGTGCGTACGCCCCCGGCGAGCGGATGTCGACGACACGGACGTCCGTGCCGTCCGCGAGGAGCCGCTCGACCTCCGCCGGTGTGATCTCGCCGTCCATGCCCGTGAGGTGCCGTCGCCGGGTGAAAAGGGCTCCGCCGGCGGCGATCCGTGACGCCCCGTCGCGGCCGTGGGGTCGACAGTCGCGGCGTCCGGACCGAGACGCTGTCGCTACAGCACCCCCTCCTCGCGGGCGAGCAGGATCCCCTCGAGCGTCGCGTCGTTCGTCGGCGGCGACCGGGCCACGTCGACCGCCTCGTCGACGGGGAGCGTCCGCGGGACGAGGTACTCGTTGTCGTCCAACGCCTGGCCGACCGGCTCCAGTCCCTCGGCGAAGACGAACCCGCGGGTGTGCCTGAGCAGTCCGGTCGTGCACTGCACCTCCCCGAGCAGCGACAGCGATCCGGCGTCGAAGCCGGTCTCCTCGCGGAGCTCTCGCCGGCCGGCCTCGGTGTACGACTCCCCGGACTCGACGATGCCCGCCGGGAGCTCCAGTTGCGTGTTTCGGACCGTCGGGCGGTACTGCTCGACCACGAGGAGGTCGTCGCCGGCGCGGGCGAGGACGACGACGGCCGTCGCCAACTCCGACCAGTAGTACCGCTTCGTCGAGCCGTCCGGGTGTTCGACCAGGTCGTATCCGGCGGTCTGCCAGCCGGTCTCGTACTCCACGACCGTCTCCAGTACGGGCCAGTCGGGTTCGCCCGGCCAGTCGTGGCGGCGGCCGTCGTCGAAGTCGGGTTCGTCGGAGGTCCAGCTTCCGTCGGCAGGGGTGTCGTCGCTCACTGTTGTCCGACGGTTACGCGGTACCGCGTATCGTTGTACCGGACGAGGACGGCGTCGCCGTCGACGGCGTCCGTCGGCGCGAACTCCCGGAACGTCGCCACCTCGTCGAACGGCGAGTGGCTGAACTCGTCCTTCAGCCCGTACGAGCCCCGCCGGTACGCCTTCGAGCGCCCGTCGCTCGACTCGACCGCCGAGAGGAAGTACTCGAACCGCCGTTCGGCGACGCCGCCCTCGGTCGCGTTCAGCTCGTATGCGGGGCCGTCAGCCTCGGCCACGGGGGTCGCCTCCAGGTAGTACGGGTCGCCCGAGCCGAGATACGATGGGAGCGCCCCGAGCGCGAGCAGTCCGACGAGCACGACGAGGACCCCCGCGAGGAACGTCCGCGTAGCCGGTCGCATGGGCGCGGTAGGGGCCGACGGCGAAAACCCGTTACGGCTCCCCCGCCTCGTCGTTCGGTTCCGGCTCGGTTCCGCCCTCGTCGTCGCCGTCGTCGGCGACGACCGGTCGGTACGCGCGGCCGAACGCGCGCCGCCGGAGCGTTCCCAGCGCGGCCTCGCGCTCGGCCTGCCACGTCGCCGCGACGACGGGCTTGGTGCGCTCGCCCTCGCCGTCGGGCGCGAACGCGACCGGGTGCCAGACGACGTTGTCCACGTTGTCGCTGCCGGCCATGTCGGACTCGTACTCCGGGTGGTCGTCGAGCCACGCCTCGTACTCCTCGCGCGTGCCGACGTGGACACGAAGCAGCGACGCGAACAGGGCGTCGCGGACGGTCTCGATCACCTCGCCGGTGACGCGCTCGGCGTACTCCTCCCGGTCGAACGACATCGCCTTCGTCGCCTCGCGGACGGCGACCTTCGCGGCGGGTACGAGCGTGGCGTACTCCTCGCGTGCGTCCGCCGGCGTCGCCGGCGCGAGCGTCCCTTCGGTGTCCATACCCGCCGGTGGGGGCGTGCGTGCCAAGAGTCGTTCCCTTCCGGTACCGCGACCGGCTACTCCTCGGCCGCGTCGCCGGCGTCGTCGCCCGCTCCCGCCGAGGAATCGCCGTCCCCCTCGCCGTTCCGCTCGCCGTCCTCGTCCAGCCCGTACATCTCCTCGGTCAACTCTTGAGCCTCCTCCAGCACCGATTCGACCGCCTCGTCCGTCACCGCCTCGGCAACGCCGCCGGCGACGTCCGGGCGACTCTGACTCCCGTGGTCGTGCGAGTGCCCGTGTCCGCCGGCCGCTGCCGAGCCCGTCGTGTCCTCGAACACCTCGTCGTACTCGGTCTCCTCCGCGAACTCGGTCACCGAGGACGCCAGGTCCACCGGCGTGCGGTCGTCCCAGTCCTCGACGTGCTCGTCGAGCCAGTCCTCGTGCTCGTCGCCGTGGAGCATCGCCGTGAACGCCAGGTGGTTCGCGAGGTGCTCGCCGTCGCGCTGGGGCGTCTCACACACCGGACAGGCGTATCCCATACCCGGAGTGAGGCGGCGAGCGTGAAAACGGCTCCCGTCCGCGGTCGCTCCCGCGGCCGCGACGGGTCCCCCGACCGCGACGTCGTCCGAACGACGACCTAGTCCGCGTCGGCGTTTCGTCCGCGGACCCACTCACCGAGATCCAGCCGCATGAGGAACGCCGACTCACCGTCGCCGTAGTATCGCGGGATCCGCCGCGCCGGCCGGAACCCCTCGTCGGCGTACAGCGACTGCGCGCGGTGGTTCGTCTCGCGGACCTCGAGTTTCACCGAGCTTGCTCCCGCCGCCGCCAGCTCCGACAGCGACGCCCGGAGCAGCCGGCGGCCCAGCCCCGCTCCCTGTGCGGCGGGATGAACGGCGAGGTCCTTGATGTGGCCGATGTCACGGCCGTGGTTCGGCGTCACGTCGCCGACGACGTAGCCGAGCACGTCGCCGGCGTCGATGCTCGCGGCGCCGTCGGGGGTCCCCCGGTCGCCGTGGTGCCCGTCCGCGTCGCCCTCGGCGACGAGGAAGCCGGGCGCGTCGAGCAGTCCCTCGAACGCGGCGTACGGCCACGGCTGCGTGAACACGGCCTTCTCGATCCGGAACACGCCGAGCAGGTCCGCCCGATCGGCTGGGCGGATCCGAGCCTCGCCGTCGGTGCCGTCGCCGGGGGCCGAGCCGCGCGAGGTGGTCACGACCCGGCCTTTGGAGTTCGAAGGGATAAGTCAACTGGCGGTGCAGCGGTCGAGACCGATGGACCGGGCGGATGTGATCGAGTACAGTGCGGTCGACGCGTCGTACTCCGACCGGAGGCCGTTATTCTCGTGAGAGGTCGCCCGAGGGACGCTACGCCCCTTCCGCGACGACGAGAGGACTTCGCTCTCTCGAACCACGAACGAGCGTGTGGAAGACGCGTGAAGCGAGTCCTTCGAGAGGCCCGAGCGAGCACCATCTATTCATGAAATTCACGTTGTACCGATGCCGGTCAGGCACTAGTTACGGTGAAGTAGCCGGTACACGGGTTGCATATCGAACATCAATATATAAACACTACTCGAGCGTACGACGACCGGAATGTGCCCTCCACAACGGACGAGACGTCGATCACACACTCGTCGATCGGCCGTATGAACCGGCGCGTGTTCCTCACGACGGCTTGTGCCGGTACCGCAGCACTGTCGGGATGCCTCTCGGCCCTCGTGTCGGGCAGGCCGGACACGCCGTTGCCTGCTGTCCCTGATGGAACCTGGTCACAACACGGGGCAAACAGCACGAACACGTTTGCGTCGGACGTTTCCGCGCCCCGGCGGGGGAACGTAGCGTGGGAGTCGCGAGCTTTCACGCGGTGGGATCCGGTGATAACTGACGGAACCGTCTACATCACGAACTTCGACCCCAGCAACGAGGGAAGCGCCATCGCAGTCGACGCACAGGACGGCAGCGAACAGTGGCGGACGCGTCTCGAAGCGGACGGTGATCACGGAAGAGCACTCGTCGACGACCTCTTCGTCGTGGCACACAGCGAGGAGCTAGTCGCACTCGACCGACGGACCGGAGACGTCGTCTGGCGGCGCCCGTTCAACGAGTCGAACCCCACCGCCGGGAATTACCTGCCGGAGCTGATCGCCGTCGACGATCGGTCGGGTCTCGTCGTCGTTCCACACCGGGACGGTCTCGAAGCCTTTCGAGCGGCGGACGGCGAACCATACTGGGACACAGCCGAGGTATCACGGCCGCGAGTCACACCGGCGATCCACGACGGGACGGGTTACGCTGTCGGACGGATCGACGGGACGGACAACCTCGTGGCGTTCGATCTCGACGACGGAACGACCCGCTGGACGAGAGCGCTCGCGAACCCGTCGGCGAGTGCCGACCCAGTAGTGACTGAACGTGGCGTTTTCGTCGTCGACGGGAACACACTCGGGATCCACGACCGTCAAACGGGGGACCGGAACAGCGGGATCCGCTTGTTCGAGCCCGGAGAGTCGCTCAACACGACGGTGGCTGTCGATCGGGGGACGGCGTTCGTGGCGAACGACGAGCGGCTTCTCGCGGTCGATGTCGAGGCCGAAACGACGCGGTGGCGACATGACGACGAGGTATACGCCCAAGGGTTCTCCGTCGGAAACGAGACGGTAGTCGCGATGGTCGACGGCTCCGAGTACGTCTCCGCCGAACTCGGGGAGACGATAACCGCCTTCGAACGCGACACCGGGGAGGTACGGTGGAACTACGTCTTGGACGGGTTTCACTCCGTGACCATCCCACCGATCCTCGTCGACGGTGCCGTGTTCTTTGCGACCAGCAGCATCCACGGGCTGGCCGTACTCGGGGATGTCGAGTCGGACGGCAACGGTGAGTAGCTCGGCTGTTCTTCGCGACTGGTGTGAAACCTATCAACGACCAGAGAACTCCAACAGGGCCTTCTGAACGGGTTCTGGCGCGAGGTCAAGCGCCCCGGCGGGGTACGGGGCCCCAGCAGAAATGGTTCGGCGCCGCGGTTGTGGGTGCCTCGGGCCACGCGCCCGTCGGCCGTACGCACCTCGCCGTTCACGAGACCTGCGGTCTCGTGGGCTCACAGATCGCGCAGCGATCTGTGACCGCCGTGGTCCGTCGTCTCGCTCCGCTCGACGACGCTTCAGTCGTCAGCCGGCGCCGCGCCGCTGCCGGAGTCGTGCTGCTGCTTCGTCCACGAGAGCTTGCCGCCGGCGGCGAGGATCTTGCGCTCGCGCTCGGAGGCGTCGAGGTGCGCCGTGGCCTCCCAGTCGTCGTTCACGCGGACCGTGAACTCGGTGGCGCCGTTGCGGACGCCCTCGCCCACGTCGTCGACGATCTCGACGTCGTCGCCCTGGTCGATGTTCTCGTACGTCTCCTCGTCGATGGTGAGGGGCACGAGGCCGAAGTTGAACAGGTTCGCCTTGTGGATGCGGGCGAAGCTCTGTGCGAGCACGCCCTCCACGCCGAGGAACATCGGGCACAGGGCCGCGTGCTCACGCGAGGAGCCCTGTCCGTAGTTCTCGCCGGCCACGAGGAAGCCGCCGTCGGCGTCCAGCGCGCGCTGGGCGAAGGTGTCGTCGACGCGGCTCAGGGTGAACTCCGAGAGCTTCTCGATGTTCGAGCGGAACTTGAGGATGTCCGCCGTCGCCGGGATGATGTGGTCGGTCGTGATGTTGTCCTCCATCTTCAGGAGCGCCTCGCCCTCGATGTCGGAGGCGAGCTCGTCCTTCAGGGGGACGTCGCCGATGTTCGGCCCCTTGACGAGCCCGTCGTCGACGGCCTCGTCGGGGCTGATGATGTCCGGGTCGGACTCGCCCATGCCGGGGCCGTACTTGGTGCCCATCTCGAGACCGGGCGCCTCGAGGTCGCCGAGGTCGTCGGCCAGGTCGCGCGGGTCGACGATCTCGCCGGTGATGGCCGCCGCCGTGGCGACCTCGGGCGAGCAGAGGTACACCGAGTCGTCCTCGATGCCCGACCGACCCTCGAAGTTGCGGTTGAACGTCCGCAGCGAGACGGAGTCGGAGGCGGGCACGTGGCCGATGCCGATACAGGCGCCGCACGTCGCCTCGGAGAAGTTGACGCCGGCGGCCATCATCTCCGCGGTCCAGCCCTCGCGGGCCAGCATCTCGGAGGCCTGCTTGGAGCCGGGCGCGACGATCATCTCGGTCTTCTTGGCGACCTCACGACCCTCCAGCATCTTCGCGCCGGGGAGGATGTCCTCGTAGGCGCCGTTCGTACAGGAGCCGATGATGACCTGCTCGACGTCCTCGCCCGCGACCTCGCGGACCGGGACGACGTTGTCGGGCATCGACGGCTTGGCGATGAGCGGCTCCAGCTCCGAGAGGTCGACCTCGATGGTCTCGGCGTACTCGGCGTCCTCGTCGGGCGACAGCTCGACGTACTCGTCCTCGCGGTCCTGGCGCGCGAGCCAGTCCTTCGTCTTCTCGTCGGTGCCGAAGATCGAGGAGGTCGCGCCCAGCTCGGTGCCGAGGTTCGTGATGGTCGTCCGCTCCGGAATGGTGAGGTTCTCGACGCCCGACCCGGTGTACTCGAGCACCTTGCCGACGCCGCCCTTGACGGTCAGCTCGCCCAGCAGGTGGAGCGCGACGTCCTTCGCCGTCGCCCAGTCGGGGAGTTCCCCCTCGAGCTGCACGTTCACGACCTCGGGCATCTCGACGTAGTAGGGGCCGCCGCCCATGGCGACCGCGATGTCGAGCCCGCCCGCGCCGATGGCGAACTGGCCGAGTCCGCCGGGGGTCGGCGTGTGCGAGTCCGAGCCCAGCAGCGTCTTGCCCGGGGCCGCGAAGTTCTCCTTGTGGACCTGGTGGCAGATGCCGTTGCCGGGGCGGGAGAAGTACGCCCCGAAGGTGCCCGCGGCAGAACGGAGGAAGCGGTGGTCGTCGGTGTTCTTGAAGTCGAACTGATACGTCTGGTGGTCGCAGTACTGCGCGGCCAGCTCCGTCTGGACCTCGTCGAGGTCGAGCGCCTCGAACTGCAGCCACACCATCGTCCCCGTCGTGTCCTGCGTGAGGACCTGGTCGATATCGATCCCGATCTCCTCGCCGGGCGTCAGTTCGCCCTCGACGAGGTGATCGCCGAGAATCTGCTCCGTAATTGTCTGTCCCATATCGTCCGCATATCCTCGCTCGGCGGATATAAATCCGGCGAGTTTCCACCCCGACGTTCGTGATAGACCACCGTTCCGTCCGGTAATTATTGCACAGTCGACGCGAGTATTGCCTCTGAATCTGTCCGAATGATCTCTCAGCGTCGACATTGGTGAACGGTCGGATTCAGCTCTCGCCGGTCGGTTGTCGACCGGCGGGCTTTTCGGTCGGCCTGTCTCTCCCTCGGGTATGTTCGAGTCGGGACCGACCGTCGCGGGCCACGTCGACCCCGTCGACGACGACCAGATCCAGCCGAACGGCGTCGACCTGACCGTCGACGCGCTGTTCGAACAGGCCGAGGCCGGGCGGATCACGCGTGAGGGAAAGCGCGTCGGCGACCGCACGGAGATCGACCCGGAGGACGGGCTGTACCGGCTCGACCCCGGCGCGTACGTCCTTCGGTACGGCGAGCGCCTGCGGATCCCCGAGGACCACGTCGGCTTCGTCTACCCGCGGTCGACGCTGCTTCGCAACTCCTGTATGTTGAACACCGCGGTGTGGGACGCCGGCTACGAGGGACGAGGGGAGGGGCTCCTTCAGGTCGGTCACCGGATCGAGATCGAACCCGGCGCCCGCGTCGCGCAGTTCGTCCTCGCGGCCGCCGACCACGAGGGACAGTACGACGGGACGTACCACGGGGAGGGATAGGGCCGCGCCGCGCCCGGCTTCCTGAGCCGTTCACTGCTCACTGACGTTTGCAGGAGTAGCGGGCTGGGAGGGACTCGAACCACCTGCACGTCGCTCGCTCCGCTCGCTCGTACCGTAGTTCGAATCCTCCAGCGGACGCTGTTCACGCTCACTTCGTTCGCGTAGAACAGCGGGCTGGGAGGGATTCGAACCCCCGACCGTCCGGTTAAAAGCCGGACGCTCTCCCTAACTGAGCTACCAGCCCTCGCCCGGTCTTACTGTCGTGCGCGCATAAGCGTTTACGAACGGCGCGGGCAGACGAACGACGGCGGGCGATCCGCCCGCGAGTCCCGCGACAACCACGCCGCCACCCACACGTCCTTATCGCTTCCCGCGGACGGCTACGTATGACCGTTCCGGACCTACGGGACCTCACGACGCGGCTGTGCTCGTTCGAGACGACCGGCGGCGCCGAGGCGCCGGCCGCCGAGTGGCTCCGCGACCGGCTCGCCGACGCCGGCTTCGAGACGTACACGTGGGAGGCCGACCCCGAGCGACTCGCCGGCCACCCCTCGTTCCCGGACGATCCCGTCGACATCGACGCCGCGGGCCGTCCGAGCGTCGCCGGCGTCCTCGAGTTCGGCGACCCCGACGCCGGCCGGACGATCGTGCTCAACGGCCACCTCGACGTGGTGCCCGCGGACGACGACCTCTGGACGAGCGACCCGTTCGACCCCGTGTGGGGCGAGGCCGACGACGGCGCGGAAACGCTCACCTGCCGCGGCGCCGTCGACATGAAGGCGGCCGTCGCCGCCTGTGTCCACGCCGCCGTCGACCTCCGGGAGGCGGTCGACTCCGGGGACCTCGAACTCGACGGTCGGGTCGTCGTCGAGGCGGTCGCCGGCGAGGAGGAGGGCGGTCTCGGCGCGGCCGCGGCGGCGCTCGACTCGCCGTACCCGTTCGACCGCGACGCAGCCCTCGTCGCGGAGCCGACGGAGCTCCGCACCGTCACCGCGACGGAGGGAACCGTGATGAAACGCCTGCGGATCGAGGGCCGGAGCGCCCACGCCGCCACCCGGTGGAACGGCGTCGACACGCTCCCGCTGTTCGAGCGGATCAGACGGGCGTTCACGGAACTGGAGGCCGAGCGGTGCGAGCGCGTCACCCATCCGCTGTACGAGTCGTTCGACGTGCCGTGGCCGATCGTCTGCGGTCGGGTCGAGGCGGGGTCGTGGGCGTCGACCGTGCCGGGGACGCTGACCGCCGAGTGGCGGATCGGCGTCGCGCCCGGCGAGACGGTCGACGAGGTGGAGGCGGCGTTCGAGACGCGACTCGCCGAGATGGTCGCGGACGACGACTGGCTCTCCGAGCACCCCCCGGAGTTCGACCGCTTCTCGATCATGTTCGAACCTGCCGAGATCGACGCCGACGAGCCGGTCGTCCGGTCGTTGCAGGCGGCGATGACCGGTTCCGGTCTGTCGGACACCGCCCCGACCGGCGCGACGTACGGCGCGGACAACCGCCACTACGTCGCGGCCGGGATTCCGACGGTCGTGTTCGGTCCAGGGAGCATCGACCAGGCGCACTTCCCCGACGAGACGATTCGCTGGCCGGACGTGGAGACGGGACGGGACGTGATCCGGGACGCCGTCGAGCGCTTCCTCGCCGCCGACGGTATCGACGGCGGTGACGGGACAAACGCGCCGTAAGGCGACGTCCCACGACAGATCGGACGGCTCGGAGGGCCTGAAGGGTCAGCCGCCCGAGTACTCCTCGAGCGCGTCCGCGATCACGTCGCCGGGCTCGCGGTTCTCGAGGGACGCGCGGTCGCGGAGCAGCCGGTACACGTCGAGCGGGAGGTCGACGTCGAGCCTGCCCGCGGCGACGCCCTCGGTCCGGAGCGCCGCCTCCGGGGAGGCCCCGTCGCTGATCGCGCTGGCCGCCCGGCGCACCTCGCGGACGGTGAGGTCCGCATCGAGCACGGCCCACGCGAGATCGAAGCGCGCGTCGCCGGCGACGCGCGCGATGTGTTTCGCGGCCGTCGGTGCGATGTGCCCGCGGGCGACGTGCCGACGGACCGACTCGGGCAGGTCGTGGACGCGCGCCCACTTGCGGATGAACGACACCTGCACGCCGTCGCCGGCGGCTTCGGCGGCGGCCTTGTACGACCCGTGTCCGCGCACGAGCGCGGCGCAGGCGGCGGCTCCGCGCAGCATGACGACGTTGTCGTCGCCGGCGACGGCCTCGCTGGCGAAGCGGCGGACCGTGTCCGCCGCTCGCTCGAGGCTTTCCGGATCGCCAGGGTCGAAGCGTGCGGCCCGCTCGGCACGCTCGCCGGTGACGGCCGGGTCGCCGCGGACGACCGGCTCGCCCACCTCGGCCTCGCGGTCGGCCGGGCGCCACTGCGATTCGGCCCGATCGCGGGCGCCGTCGGGCCGTTCGTCGCTCATTGCGGGCAGGTGCGTTCCGGCGGGGCAAAAGGCTCTCGGGGGTGGTGCATCTCGCCGTGATCTGTGACGGGGTGACGACCCGCGGTTCCGTGCTTCAGGGCGCGCCCGCCCCACTCCGACCGTCCCGGCATGCCACCGTGGCGCCGCCGCCGTCGCCGTCCACATCGACGCCGCTTTGCCGGGGCCGACCCGAGCGCGGGTATGCTCCGCTACGTCACGACGAACCCCGGGAAGGTCCGCGAGGCCCGCGAGTACCTCGGGGACGCCGTCTCCCAACTCGACTTCGATTACCCCGAGATCCAGGCCGCCGATCTGGCGCCGATCGCCGCCCGCGGCGCCCGCGAGGCGTACCGCCACGCCGGCGAACCCGTCCTCGTCGACGACGCGGGGCTGTTCGTTCGCGGCTTCGACGGCTTCCCCGGTCCCTACTCCGCGTACGCCGAGGACACCCTCGGGGTCGAGGCGGTTCGGCGCCTCGTCGACGCCGAACTCGACGACCGCCGCGCCGCGTTCCGCTGCGTGCTCGCGTACTGCGACGGCGAGCCGTTCGACGCCAGCCCGGATCCGGTCGACCGCGACGAGCGCGTCGCCGCGGCCGCGACCGGGGCCGAGCGCGGCGGCGAGGAGACCGAGCGGCTCCCGGTGAAGCTGTTCGAGGGCGTCGTCCGCGGCGAGATCGTGGCGGCGCGCGGCGACGGCGGCTTCGGCTACGACCCGATCTTCGAGTACGACGGGTCGACGCTCGCGGAGATGGACGCCGCCGAGAAGAACGCGATCTCCCACCGCGGGCGGGCGTTGGAGAAGTTCGGCGAGTGGTTTGCCGAGCGATAGCGAGGCAAACTACGGAAGACGAACGAGCGAAGCGAGTCTCGTCTTCAGGTGGTCTCAGGAGCGCAGCGACCGATAGTAGACGAGGTGCTTCGAGCGCAGCGAGCAGCGACTCGGCGTGGTTCGTCGAACGGGAGTGAGACGAACTACAGCAGGGGGTCGAGCGAAGCGACCCACAGCCGGCGGTCCGGTGAACCGACACCGATCCGTTCCCGAGACCGCCGACGCTAAGCCGTCGCCGACGCGACGCGACCGTATGTCCCGCGCGGTCGCCATCAACGTCGCCGCCAACACGAACCTCCCGGGTCGCCGCGGGCCGGTGTATCCGGACGGCTCGTTCGTCTACGTCCCGATCCCCGAACGGGAGCCGACCGCCGAGCCGGTCCCCACCTACGACGACCTCGACCTCGCGGCGTACGTTCCCGACGACGCGGTCGATCTCCCGGTTCACCTCGACCCGGAGTTCGCGGGCGCGCTCGGCCGCGAGGCGTACACCTACGGCGACCCGCACGGCGTGAAGGCCGGCCCGATCTCGGGGCTGGAGCCGGGCGACCTGCTCCTGTTCTACGCGACGTTGACCGTCCACGACGGGGGCGAGAGCGACGACCGGGCCGACTGGCTCCCGCCGGAGTGGGGCTGCTTTCTGATCGGGGAGTTCCGCGTCGCGGAGGTGCTCGACGCCGACGAGTACCGCGAGGCCGACGCCGCGACCCGGGACCGGTTCGCCTCGAACGCACACGCCCGGCGGGAGTCGTTCGACGCGGCCGTGCTCGTCCGCGGCGACCCCGACGGCTCGCGGCTGTTCGAGCGTGCGGTCCCGCTGTCGACGCCCGCCGGCGGCGCCGACGCGAACCGGCTGGTCACCGGGCTCTCGAACGACTCGGGGAGGGGTCCGTGGTGGCGACGCGTCCTCCGGTACGACGCCGACGCGACCGCGACGCTGCGCGATCGGATCGAGACGGAGCCCGCGGACTGGCCCGCGTAACCTGAACCGGTCGTTCCGGCGGGATCACAGCCGTCGATCGCTACCCGATCACGCTGTGATGATAGGCCCACCCCCACACGAAGGTGAGGACGACGAGGAGTCCCACGGCGGCCACGCCCGCGACCGTGTCCGTCGCGCTCGCCACGCCGACTCGGTCGGCGAGTTGGACCCCCGCAGCGTTGGCGTACGCGACGAGCTCACGGGCGCTCACGAGGTGCTTCAGTACGTCCTTCAGGTACGAGGCGGACACCATCGCCGCCAGCGCGGCGATGGCGTGGGAGGCTCCGGTTCGGTGAGGCATACGTCGCTGTGGTCGCGTCGGGATGATATAGGTTGGCGCCGGCGAAGGAGGCAGATCGGCGTCACGGGCGACGGCTGCGTCGCTGTCTCGTTCGAGGGTCGAGAGGCATGCACCGTCCGGGAATTGAACCCGGGCTATTAGCTTGGGAAGCTAATGTCCTACCACTGGACCAACGGTGCCCGTGTGTACTACGCCGTACCCCACCGCAACACTTCAACTGATCGGTCGCCGGCGCCGCCACGGAACTGGACGCGCGTCCACGATCCGTGGACACGAGGGAGCTATTTGTTCGCCGACGACCTATCGGACGGCGATGAGCGAATCCGTCCTGCTGGAGGAGGAATCGACCCCGTTGGACCTGCGCCTCTCCGAGGAGGAACTCGACCGGGTGCACGGACACGTCACTGACTTCATCGCCGAACAGGTCGACGCCGCGGGGGCCGAGGGCGCGGTGCTCGGGCTCTCCGGCGGGATCGACTCGACGACGGTGGCGTCCCTCGCGGTCGACGCCCTCGGCCCCGAGAACGTCCGCGGCTTGGTGATGCCGGGGTCGGTCAACACCGAGGGGAACATGAGCGACGCCGAGCGCGTCGCCGAGGACCTCGGTATCGAGTACGACGTGATCGAGATCGAACCCATCGCGGAGGCGTTCTACGACGCCCTCCCGGGGGCGGCCGACGAGCGGATGGCCGAGAGCAACGTCCGCGTTCGCGTGCGGGCCGTCCTCAACTACTTCGCCGCCAACGCCGACGACCGTCTCGTCCTCGGGACGGGCAACCGCAGCGAGGCGCTCACGGGGTACTTCACCAAGTACGGCGATCAGGCGGTCGACTGCAACCCGATCGGGAACCTCTACAAACAGCAGGTACGCCAGCTCGCAGCCCACGCGGGCGTCCCCCGGGAGCTGGTGATGAAGACGCCCTCCGCCGAGATGTGGACGGGACAGACCGACGAGGCGGAGTTGGGTCTCGACTACGACACGCTCGACGCCGTGCTCGCGCTCCACGTCGACGGACAGCTGTCCACGGCCGCGACCGTCCGCGCGCTCGACGTGACGCCCGAGGCGGTCGCCCGCGTCGAGGAGCTGTACGAGTCCTCGAAACACAAGCGCGCGATGCCGCCCGCGCCCGCCGACCTGTCGCTGTAGCGCCGCCCGACGGGTCCGGCTCGCGTCGATCTCCGCTCGCTCGCCCGACCCCGACAGCCCGGACCCCGGGAGAAAGGATTTACCGCCGGGTACGGACCTGTCCGGCGTGTCCCGCTTCCATCCCTCCTCCCTCCGTACGGCCGTCGCGGTCGGGCTCGCGGCCCTGTTCGTCGCCGGCGTCGTCGCCGTCCCGGCGCTCGCCAGCCCGGCCCCGGTATCGGCGTGTCCGCCGTGCGACGACGGGTTCGTCCGCGCCGCCGCCGAACACGGCCTCGACACCGCCGTCGCCGAGAGCGAGGCGACCGTCCGCGTCCACCGCAACGACTCCGCGACGTGGCGCGTCCGCGTCGTCCCGACGGACGAGTCCGCGCTGAACCGCCTCGCCGGGAACGAGTCGCTCGCCCGCGCCGTCGCCGACGACAGCTTCGGCGTCCGGTACGGCGACGGGATCGACCACCGGATCCTCGCGGCCACCGTGCGCGACGGCGCGTTCCTGATCCGGTACCGCACCGCGGGCGTCGTCGAGGAGGGGCCCCTCGGCACGCGCCTGCTGACGTACTTCCGAGACGACCCCGGCGCGTACGTCTACACGGATCTGGGCGCCGACGAGTTGACCGTCGTCGGCCCCGAGGGAACGGCCGTCGCCCGCGGGTTCGGCGAGGTCGACGGCCGCCGGCTGACCGCGACCGCGCTCCCCGACGTCCGCGACGGCCCGTTCGTCGTCTTCGCTCCCGCGGGAACGCCCGCCCCCGGACTCGTCGGGACGCTCGCGGTTCTGGAGACGCTCGCCGGCGTCGTCGCCCGCAACCTCCTCGCGTTCGTCGTCGTCCCCGGCGGCGTCGCGGTCGGGGGGGTGGTCGCGCTCCGTCGGATCGCGGGTCCCGCTCGCGAGCGCGACCCGCGGCGGTTCGGCGCGGGCGTCGCCATCGCCGGGGTCGTCGTCGTCGTCGGGACGCTCCTCGCCGAGGGTGTCGCGGTGGTCGGGGTGACGGGGAACCTGCTCGTCGGCGCCGTGGTCGGAGCCGTCCCGATCGGACTCGGCACGGCAGTCGCCGTCCCCGCCGCACGCCGAACGCTCACCGTCCGTCGGCTGTTCGGCGTCAGCCTCGTTCTCGCGGCGGCAGTCGCCGCGGGCGGCTCCCGCACGTTCGGCGGCGACGTTCACGTCGCGGTCGCGATGGGTGGAGCGCTCCTGCCGGCGGTCGCGGCGGTCGGGCGTGCGGACGCCCACGAGGGGGTCGCCGCTCGACCGGCCGTCGGGCTGGCGACGGCGCTGTTCGCGGCCCTGCTCGCGTTCGCCCCGCTGACGGCGCTGGGCGGGACCCTGTTCCTGTTCGGTTCGGTCCTGCTAACGCTCGGGGCCGTCGCGTTCGTCGTCGCGGCGGTCCCGCTGTACCTCCTCGGCGGAGCCAGCCTGGATCCCGACCGGCCGGTGTCGACCCCGAAGCGTCGACCCACGGCGTGAGCGGTCGGGTCGCCCAGCCGTCCGCTCGACTCCCTATCGAACCGGGTTCTCGGGGCCGCGCCCGATGTACTCGGCGGCGAACGCCCGTACGATGTCGGCGTCGTACTCGTCCATCCGGAGGCGGTGGCGCCACGCGGTGAGGGCGTACGGCGGCTCGGGGTCGTCGGACGGGTACGGCATCGCGACGAAGCTCTTCCACGTGCCGGTGTGGGCGTTCGACCACGACTGGAGGCTCGACCGGGCCTCGTCGGTCAGTGCGTCCGGCGCGTAGTACGCGACGACAGCGCCGTGTTCGAGCGTGTGAACCACGTCGCCCAGCGGCTGTGGCTCCTCGTAGAACCCCGCGTCGACGACGCCGTTGTAGTGGGGACCGGAGGTGGGTGGTCGGGTGTCGTAGTCGACCTCGGTTCCGCGCTGAACGTGCTCGTTCCCCTCGTCGGGGAACGACTCCACGTCCGCGAGGAGGTTCTGGTCGCCGTTCTCGGGCAGCGAGGTGTCGTCGCCGCCGCCCCCGAGACAGCCGGCGAGCCCGGCGACCGCACCGGCGCCGACGACGCCGAGCGTCCGGCGTCTGGAGAGCGAGGGTCGGTTCGCGGGGTCGTGTCCGTCGGTCATACCGGAGGTACACGTCCGGGAGCTTTCAACTGTGTGGTCACGACGCTCGCGGCGCCCCCGACGGGCACGGCCGCTCGGCCGACCGCCCCCGCGGGTCACTCCTCGAAGCGCTGCTCGTGAAGTCGCTCGAACGCCGCCCGCTCGTCGGCCGCCGTCTCCGCGCCGCGGGCGCCGGCGCGGACGAGCCGCTTCACGGCTGCGAGCGCCCCGGGATCGTTGTCGGCGACCTCCCGGGCGACGGCGGCGGGATCGGCGACGATCCGAGAGACGAGGCCGATCTCCCGCGCCTCCTCGGCGTCGACGACCCGCGCGGAGCAGGCGATGTCGAGCGCGACGCCCTCGCCGACGACCCGCGGAAGCCGGGCGGTGCCGCCCCACGCGCCGAACAGCCCGATGGAGACGCCCGACTCGGCGAACGTCGCCGCCGGCGTCGCGACCCGGAGGTCGCACGCGAGCGCCAGCTCCACGCCGCCGCCGCGGGCGGCCCCGTCGACGCCCGCGATCACGACCGGATCGGCGGACTCGATCGCGTCGGCGACACGCTGGCCGTGCCCCGCGAACGCGGCCGGGTCCTCGAGCGACTCGACCACGCCGAGGTCGGCGCCGGCACAGAAGGCCGAGCCGGCGCCCCGCAGCACCACCACCGGTTCCGTCGCGTCGACGACGGCCCGCTCCAGCGCGTCGAGGGCTCCCGGCGTGAGGGCGTTTCGGGCCTCGGGGCGATCGATCGTCACGGTCCGGTACTCCCCGTCGTCGGCCCGTTCGGCGCGGATCACGGGACGGGATAGCCCCCCGTTTCCAAAGGTCTTTGCGTGTGCCCGGTCTATCGCGTGTCGATGGATGACGCCGTGCGGACTCGGGCCGCCGCGGAGCGGTCGGTCGCCGACGTCGAGCCGGCGGCGCTCCGGAGCGCGCTGACCGACCGCTTCGACGACGCGGCGATGACGCCCGGAGCGCTCACGCTGCTTTCGGCCCGCGCGCTCGACCCCGACGTGGACCTGGCCGGCATCGAGGACCACGCCGCCGGCGTCCAGCTCATCTACGAGGGGCTGCGGCTCACCCGCGAGCTCTCACAGACGGAGCCGTGGGCGGGCGTCGACCTCGACGCCGCCGGCGATATCGACGCCGACCTCGACGTGCTCGCGGCGGACGTCTCCGTCTCGCGGGGCTTCTACCTCCTCGCCAGGACCGCCGCCGCGGGGAAGGCCGTCGAGACGGTCCGGTCGTTCGGCCGCGACCAGACGCTCCGCCGCGAGGCCGACGCCGAGAACGCGGCGGCGCTGGATCGCAACCTCGAGGCCGACGTGTTCGAACTCTCGGTCGTCGCCGGCACGGCCGCCGTCGGCGCGTCCGCGCCGGCGGACCTGCTGGCGTACGCCGCGGAGCTCGCCGACGGCGACGACGACCGCATGCCCCCCGTGAGCGCGCTTCCCGAGTCGACGGGCGATCGGATCGCCGCCCTCGCGGACGAGGAGCGCGTGGCGTCGTCGGCCGACTCGTGAGGGCGGTCCGGAACCCACGCTCGACCCGCTCCGCGTCCCGTGATACTGCGTGTCCCCCGCGACGGCTGATCGTAACGCCTAAAGACGACTCCCGGCTATCCGTAACCGCGCCTGGGTAGCTTAGCGGTAAAGCGCGTCCTTGGTAAGGACGAGAGCGCGGGTTCAAATCCCGCCCTAGGCTTCCCACGTTCTCACACCGCCAGCCGCCGCGTCGTCGTCGACGACGCCGTCACTCCCCCTCCGACGCGATCCGCGGGACGCACACCGTCACCACGGTGCCGCCGCCCTCGCGGTCGCCGATCGTCAGGTCGCCGTCGGCCAGTTCCGTCCCCCAGGCGATGAGCCACAGTCCGAGGCCGCTGCCGTGGTCCAGCGGCGTCTCGTTGCCCCGTTCGAGGGCGGCCCGTTCGTGGTCGCTGATCCCGGGGCCGTTGTCGGCCACCCTGATCTCCACGGCCTCGTCGGCGCAGGTCGCCCGCACGCCCACCCACGGGTCGGCCGAGTCGTTGTGCTCGGCGGCGTTCTCGACGACGTTCATCAGCACCGAGGTGAGCACCGGGGAGACCGAGACGGCCGTGCCGTCCGTGGGGTCGTCGTCCGGACCGACCTCGAGGTCGACTGTGACCGACGGGTGGTCCGCACGGACCGCCTCGACACACTCCTCCAGCACCGCCGACAGCGTCAGCGACCGCCCGGACTGGCGCCCCCGTTCGAAGATGTCGATCACGTCGCGCGCCTTGTCGCTGATCGCCTCGATCCGCATCGCGCCCGCCTTCACCGCATCGACGTGCGTGCCCTCGGCGTCGATGAGGTCCGCGTTCCCGTAGATGAGGTTCGTCTCCGTTCGGATGTTGTGTCTGAGCACGCGGTTGAGCACCTCCAGTCGTTGTTGGCGTCGGAGGTGGTCGCTCACGTCGTGAAAGGAGATCACCCCGCCCAGCGAGCGGCCGTGAAAGTCCCCGAACGTGGTCACCGTCACGTCGTACTGCCGGCTCTGGAGGCCCTCCCCGAGGGTGAGGTGGCGTGAGGAGCGTCCCTCCTCCGGCAGCTGTCCGTACCGGGGGATGACCTCGGCCGCCGGTTCCCCAAGCACGTTACCCGGCTCGACGTCGAGGATCTCCGCCGCCTGCTCGTTCATGTCGACGACGTAGTCGTGTCTGTCGACCACGACGGCGCCCTCGCGCATGCGCTCGAACACCAGCCGTCGCGCGCGGTGGTTCGCCGACGGACTCGTTCCGAGCAGTCGAAAGCGGGTGATCGAGCCGAGGTACGCGACGCCCGAGACCGCGAAGAACACCGGCGTCGGGTCGAGGCTCGGAACCGGGAGGGCGCCGGCGAGGAACAGCACGTTGCTCGCCCACGGAGCGAGCGTCCCGACGAGCACCCCGAGGCTCTGCCCGCGGAACGGGAGCGTGTCGCTGTGGACCAGTCTCAGCAGTGGGATCGACCCGAGGATCCCGAGCAGATAGGTGTAGCCCGTGACGACCCAGTACCAGGGGCCGGCGACTCGGTCGAGTATCGGCCGGCCGGTCCCGGTGACGAGTCTGGTATCGAGATACAGCAAGTCGTGATAGTCGTTCGTCGCGGCGAGCACGACCGTGACGACCGGGACGACCGACAACAGCGCGATGTATCGCGGTCGAACGTAGCGATCCCGTCCCGTGTACTCCAGCGCGAACAGGAGCCACGCGACCGGGATCATCACGACTCCCAGCCACTGAACGTCGGAGTAGAACGCCTTCGCCGCGAGGGTACCGGCCCGGTGTTCGAGGACGAAGAACACCGACCACCACACTTGCCCGGCCAACATGGCCGTCAACGGAACCGCCCCGGGTTCCTGTCGCTCGCGCCACGCGAGGAACGCGGCGGTCGTCCCCACGACCACGGTGAGCAGCATCACCGCCGTCAGCGTTCCGGGCGAGAGCACGTACTCTCCTGCTGTGCGGAGCATCGTAATAAATTCCGCCGTCGTATCCCGCGCGACGATCACCGCGGATCGGGTGACAGCATGCTCACACACGGAGGAGCGGCCCGACCAGGGCGGCCGCGACGACGAGGTACTCGCATTCCGAGGCCAGCGCGACTGCGTCGTCGTCAGCGCGGCCGAGCAGGCCGGTGACGACCAGCGAGTACGCCACCCCGACGGCGAGCGCGACCGCGGGTCCGGCCCGCAGTACGCCTACGGACGCCGCCACGCCGACGAGACCGACCGTGAACAGATCGACGCAGTACAGCGCCCGTCGCGTCGCCGGGACGCCGAACGCGACCGGCAGCGTCGCCACGTCGGTCGCGCGGTCGGCCTCGACGTCCCCGACGTTCGGGATCTCGGTGTCCACGAACGACCGGAGCAGGAAGTACGCGAACACGACCGCCGTCGCCGGGGTGACCGCCGCGTCGGTGAACGCGACCGGAAGGGCGGTCACCGTCGTCGCCCACGCGAGCGCGACGACGAGGGAGTTGACGACGAGCACCTCCTTCAGTCGGCGGAGCCTCGGGGCGAGGTTCGGAACCCAGTCAGCGGCGTACGCCACCCAGAAGGCCCCGGGAAGCAGCGTCACGGCCAGCGCGACGGGACCCCCGAGGACCGAGATCGCGACGGCGAGGCCGTACGCCACCGACCCCAACAGGTAGAGGCTGCTGCGGTGTCGTCGGACGAACGCCGACCGGTCGGGATCCGAGACGGCGTCGCTGTCCGCGTCTGCGACGCGGTCGTTCGTGTACACCGCAAACGTCACCAGTCCGACGACCACGGGAGCCGGATTCGGCGGCAGCGACAGCAACGCCATCGCGATCGCCACCTCGGCCATCGCGATCGCCGCCAGATACGCGGAACTGTACACGAGCGCGTTTCCGACGCGCTCGCCGTACGTGGTCAACAGGTCGGCGATCCGGCTCGTCCGTCCGGTTGCGCCGCCCTCCTCCGGCGCGCAGGTTGGCTCGTGGGGCATGTGTCTGTGGATCGGCCGACGGCGACCCGTCGGCGTGCCTTGCTGGTACCACCCCGTCGATCGTATAAATATTCTGTCTGATATGACACTCATTTGAGTCTATTTGACACGCATATAATCGCCAGCGATACTCACACTACTTAACATCTCGCCGACCACGACGGCAGGCGTACGGCCGCGGCGAGCCGGTCGGCTCGGGAACGATGCGGTCGGCGTCTGTCGAGAACAGTATGCGGTCGGCGTGGTCGTGGTCGATGCGCCGGCCGATCTCCCGGTCGAGGGGCGTTACTTGTCGATCCCGGTTCCCGTCGCGGCGTCGGGGACCTCGTTTCTCACCACGTCGAGCCCGAGCTCCTCGATGGCGGCCTCCATGTGTTCGTCGTCGACGTAGCTCGCGCCGGCGGCGACGCGCTTCGACTGCGCGAGCGCCATCACCTCGCCGCGGCGGTCCGACGGCAGTTCGTACTTGTCGACGACGAGTTCGATGGTGAGGCCGTTGTGGTCGCGGGTGTACAGCGAGTGGAACGCGCCGCGGTCGAACTCGCTGTAGCGGTGGCCGTGCTCGGAGAGGGCCGCCTTGATCTCGGGCAGCTCCTCGGCCTCGATCGAGAAGGCGAGGTGGTGGACCGCGCCGACGCCGGGGCGCTGGCCGGGGGCGTTCTCGCGGTCCTCCTCGACGAAGAACGTGATGATGCGTCCGTCGCCGCTGTCGAAGAACAGGTGCGTCACCTCCGGCGCGTCGAGGTTCGGCTGGCGCATCACCAGCGGCATCCCGAGCACGTCGCGGTAGAACGCCACCGTCTCCTCCTCGTTGCTCCCGATGAGCGTGACGTGGTCCGTGCCGGTCGTCCGCAGCACGCTGTCGTCGGGGCGCTCGGCCGTCACTGGGATGTCGGACTGGTCCGCGGGTATCTCGGTGTCGCCGTCGTCTGTAGCCATACGCGTTGTACGGTCGCCGATCACTTAGCCGATCGCTGACATCGATGTTACCGGGTGCCTTCCCGCCCCGGCGTCACCGGCTGGCTCCGTCGGTTCCCGCGCCGGTCCCGCTCTCACCGTCCCCGATCGCAACGCCGATCCGTCCCCGGCTCACCCCCGAGTCCAGTTCCGTCACGTCGTTCGTCCGATCGTCGCCCGTGTCGCCGGCGTCGCCGGTGTTCTCGGTGCCCGACGGCTCGAACAGCGCCACCCTGGCCTCCTCGCGCGCGACTGGACGGTGTTCGACGCCCGCGGGGACGACGAGCAGCTCGCCGGGCGACAGGGTCTCGGTCGGGGCGTCGCGGAACTCGACGTCCAGCGGGCCGCCTTCGATCACCCAGAACAGCTCGTCGGCGTCCGGGTGGCTGTGCCAGACGAACTCGCCGTCGAGGCGGGCGAGCTTCACGGCCTGCCCGTTCAACTCGGCGGCGAGGCGCGGCGACCACGGCTCCTCGAAGGAGTCGAACCCGTCCGCGAGGGATACCTTCTCCATGCCGGTTCCTCGACGGCGCCCGACCAAAAGCCGTCGGCCTACCGCAGGTCCTCGATCAGCGTCTCCGGGACCGCCGCGAGCACGGGGTCGGGGGCGGCCGCGACGAGGCGCTCGCCGGCATCGACCAGCGATCGACGCACGAGCGCGTAGCCCGCGGAGACGACGAGCACGCCCGCGACCCCCCACCGGGCGGGGCCCTCCAGCGTCGCCAGCGTCGGGAGCGCGAGCGCGACGCCGACGAGGAAGTCCTCCGGGGCGCCGTCGTACCGGATCCATCGACGCGGGGGATGCCACCTCCCCCGGACGTGCTCGTACACGGCCCGATCGCCCGTCGCCTCCCACGGGCGAAGCGTGAGATCCCCACCGATGACGTCCGAGACGGCGTGGACCGCGGCCGCGACGAGGAACGTCGCGACCGACAGCGTCGCCGGCGACGGGGCGGCCGCCGCGACGAGGACCGCCAATGCGGCGGCGACGCTGCCGTACCCCGGAAAGTGGAGGTCCTTCCGGTGGTCGCCCAGCAGGTCGAGGTCGGGCGCGAGTCCGCCCAGCGCCCCCGCGAGGACGACCGGTCCGGCCTCCGGCACGAGCGTCAGCGTCCCGAGCCCGACGACCACGCCCGCGAGGACGTGGGTCGTCGCCATCATAGCCATAGCCTGGCGACGGAGACCCAAAAGCGAGACGTGTCTCGTGCTAGCGTGGGCGCTCCGCGGGAGAGCTTCGTCGGCCCCTGTCGGCGACAGCGCTATGTGGTATGGCGTCGCATGCCACGACATGGACATCGTCATCGTGGGGTACGGTCGGGTCGGCGCCCGCACCGCGCGGGTGCTCGACGAGGAGGGACACGACGTGACGGTCGTCGACGACGACCACGTGAAAGTCGAGCGCGCGCAGTCCCGCGGGATCCGAGTCGTCGAGGGCGACGGCTCGAACCCGTCGGTGCTCACCGAGGCCGGCGTCGCCGACGCCGACGCGGTGGGGGCGATCACCGGCGACCCGAAGCTGAACTTCGAGATCTGCATGGAGGCGACGGAACTGAGCGACTGTCGAACCGTGATGCGAGTCTCCGAGGACTTCCACGAGGAGATCTACGACGAGTTCGAGCGCGCGGTCGACGAGATCGTCTACCCGGAGCGTCTCGGCGCCGCCGGCGCGAAGACCGCCATGCTCGGCGGCGACTTCAACGCCATCAGCGACCTCACCGAGCGGCTCCAGCTCGTGACGATCGCCGTCGGCGACGACTCCCACGCGATCGGCAGACGCGTCAACGACCTCGCCGTCGACGGGGGCCGCGTGTACGCCCACGGTCGCGCCAGGGAGCCGCTGACGATCCCGCTGCCCGGCACCGTCGTCGAGGCCGGCGACCGACTCGCCGTGCTCGCCGAGACCGAGCGCATCGGCGACGTTCGCACGGCGCTGCTCGAAGGCTGACCGACGAGGCGGCCGTCCGCCGAGCAGTCGCCGACCGGACGGCCGCGGCTCGGCGGTCGGCGGATCGCCGGAGAGGGGGAAAGAGGCAGGGCGAAGCCCTGGCAGGCGACCGTCGGGGGTCCACGCGCCTGCGGCGCGGATTCCGGATCGAGCGTGTGAGGCGTTCGAAACGACGCGCCGTCGCGATCCGGTTCGCGATAGGGATCGGCCGTCGGCGGACGTTCTCGCGCCCATCGGGCGACTTCGACTCCCGTCCAATAAAGACGCGTCAGACGGAAGCGGTACGTCAGACGCCCGCACGACCCGATCCCGACCGCCGCGTCGTCTCGACCGACGTCCTCCGGAGTCGACAGGAACGCTCTTGATGCGGGCTGTCAACCCACCCCGTATGCACGGAACCGGACCGCCGCTCGTCACGCCGTTCGACGCCGACGGAGCCCTCGATGAGGCCGCCCTGCGCGACCTCGTCGGCTGGGTCGAGTCCCGCGGGGTCGACTTCCTCGTCCCCTGCGGATCGAACAGCGAGGCCGAACTCATGACCGCCGAGGAGCGTGCCCGCACGATCGAGATCGTCGCCGACGAGGCCTCGGTGCCTGTGCTGGCCGGCACGGGAAGCCCCGGGAAACGGGAGACGCTCGCGGCGACCGAGTCCGCCGCCGACGCCGGCGCCGACGCCGCGCTCGTGGTCACGCCGTTCTACTACGGCCACGATCAGGCGACGCTCGAGGCGTACTACCGCGAGGTCGCCGACGAGTCGCCGATCCCGGTGTCCCTCTACTCGGTGCCGGCGTTCACCGACACGGCTCTGGACCCGGAGACGGTCGGTCGCCTCGCCTCCCACCCGAACGTGGCGGGCATGAAGGACTCCTCCGGCGACATCGCGGCCTTCCAGCGGATCCGCGAGCGCACCGCCGACGCGGACTTCGACCTCATGGTCGGCTCCGGCGGCGTACTCGGGCAGGCGCTCGCGGCGGGCGGGACGGGCGGCGTGCTCGCGCTCGCGAACATCGCCCCGGAGGCGACGACGGCGATCTACGGGGCACACGAGGCCGGCGACGACGACCGCGCCCGCGAACTCACCGCCGCGTGCGTCGAGTTGAACCACGCGATCACCGCCGAGTACGGCATCCCCGGCCTGAAGTACGCGATGCGCCAGCGCGGCGCGCCCGCCGGACACGCCCGCTCGCCCCACCGCGCTCCCGGAGCGGACGCCCGGGCCGCGCTCGACGACCTGCTCGGCGACCTCGACGACCTCCTCGACGGACTCTGATCGGCGCGTCGGCGTCGACCCCGACGGCTACCCCTCCCGGCCGTTCGCGTCCCCGGCGGCGTCCGTGTGCGCCGCCCGCGTCGCCGTCGCCTTGAACGACGTGACCACCTCGCACCCCACGTGCAGGCCGAGGCGATCGGCGCTGTCGGTCGTCACCAGCGCCGACAGCGGCTCGCCGGCGTCCACGTCGACCTGGACCTCGACCACGGCGTCGCCGCGCTCGACCGCCGCGGCGACGCCCCTGAACCGGTTCCGCGCGCTCGTCGCGTCCGGCGGAGGCGTGTCCGCGGGGTCGTGGAGCGTCACGGCGTCCGCACGGACGCTCACCTGCACGGCGTCGGCGGGCACGGGGTCCGGGTCGCCAACGGCGAGGGCGCGGACGGTGCCCGCGTCGGTGTCGACGACGGCCAACTCCCCGTCCCGGTCGGCGATCCGACCCTCGAACACCGACTCGGCGGCCCCGGCGGTGCCCGCGAGCGCGGCCGAGAGCCGCTCGAACCGCGCGAGCAGCGCCCGCGCTCCCGGAGTCAGTTCGCTTCCCCCGCCGTCTGCCCCCCCGCGACGACGCTCGACGAGGTCGCCGAAGGCCGACTCCAGCGTCTCCAGCCGCGAGAGGGCTCGTGCCCGCGACCGGCCGAGAGCGCTCGCGGCGCCGCTCACCGATCCCGCCGCCGCGATCGCGCGCAACAGCGCGGCGTCCCGTCCGTCGAACGTCGTCTCCCCGGCGGTGAGGCTCGCCTCGAACCCCGCTGTCCCCTCGTCCCCGTCCGTCCCCGCCGGTCCGTTCGGTCCCATCGGTGTCCGATTCGCCGACTCGTCGGAAAACCGTTGCGCGCGCTACCCCTCCGAGTCGCGGGGATGCCGTCCCGGTCAGCAATCGGAATCAGTTACACAGCCGCGGAAGACTGGTCCCGAAGTAACTGGTTCCCACAGGTATTTATGTCGCTGACCAGTCGTTGTTCCTATGTCGAAACAACGGGACGACAGTTCGAACCGTTCGACGGGCAGGCGGGCGTTCCTGACGACCGCCGGCGCGACGGCGGCCGCGCTCGGCCTCGCGGGCTGCATGGGCGGCGGCTCCGGGGACGCGACCGAAACGTCCGAGTCCGACGAGATGGACACCGAGTCAGACGGCGGTGACTCCGACACGACGTCCTCCGGAATGGAGTTGGAGGACTCGATGACGATCTTCCACGCGGGGTCGCTCGCGCCGCCGTTCTCGGAGGCCGAGCCCGACTTCGAGGACGAGTTCGGCGTCGACGTGACCCGTGAGGCGCAGGGGTCGGTCGCGTCCACGCAGAAGATCACTCAGCAGGGCCGGTCGGCTGACGTGCTCGGCACCTCCGACTTCCGACTCATCCGCAACCGCGTGCTCCCCGACTACGGCGACTGGTACGCGATCTTCACCACGAACTCGATGTCGATCCAGTATCGCGAGGACTCGCCGGGCGCCGACGAGATCTCGGCGGACAACTGGTGGGAGGTCCTCACGCGAGACGGGATCACCATCGGCCACTCCGATCCGGCCGTCGACCCCGGCGGCTACCGCGCGGTGATGACCCAGCAGCTCGGCGCCGAGGAGTTCGACGGCGAGCGGCTGTACGACCAGTCGACGTACGAGCAGCTGCGCGAGAACTCCACGGTCCCGACGGGCACCGAGACGAACCTGGAGGGACAGCTGGAGTCGGGCGAACTCGACTACGTGTTCTACTACCAGTCGATCTCCGCGAGCTCCGGCCTCCCGTACGTCGACCTCCAGCCGGAGGTCGACCTCTCGCAGGCGACCAGCGAGTACGCCAACCACTACGCCAAGGCGGAGGTCGAGACGGACTCGGGGACGTTCACCGGTGCGCCGATCGCCTACGGGATCACCGTCCCCGGCGTCGCCGAGTCGCCGAACGCGGGCGCGAAGTGGGTCGAGTACTTCGGAACCGAGCCGGGACGGGCCGTGCTCGAGGAGCTGGGGCTCGTGCCGGTCGACCCGATCGTCGTCCCCGCAAGCAGCGAGGACGCCGTGCCGGACAACGTCATGTCGGTCGCGAGCGCCCAGGACAGCCTCGGCCCGCTCGAGCTGTAGACGGACGTCGATTCGGCCCCCGGTTCCACACCCGACCCCCCGATGTATTTCACCGAACACACCGATACCCACAACGATGGCGACCGGCGCTGAGACCCGACCGTGGCTGGAGCGTCTCGGCCGAACGCCGCTGATCGTCGCGTTCGGGGTCGTACAGCTGCTCGCGTTCGCGACCGCCTACACCGTCGACAGTCCGACGTTGTACGCGTACTTCCTCGTCGGCAGCGTCGCCGTCGCCGCCTACGCGCTCGACGGGAGCGCGTTCGTCGTCGGCGCCGCGACCCTCGGGAGCGTGCTCGTCGTCGCGCTCGGGCTGCCGCTCGCGCTGTTCGTCGCCCGACAACAGCCCGGGCTGATCGCCGAGAAGGCCCTGGACCCGGACGTCCACCGCGTTCTCTACCTCGGGGTGTACGGTCCGCTCCTGGCGGCGCTCGCCAGCCTCGCGTTCGGGATCCCGCTGGCGCGGCTGCTCGCGGACGGCTTCCCCGGCCAGCCGTTCGTCGAGAGCCTCGTCGACCTCCCGCTGGTCGTCCCTCACAGCGTCGCGGGGATCATCATCCTGTTCGGCTTCGGAAAGGGCGGCGCCTTTCCGAGCGTCTCCGTGCTCGGGACGATGACGGGAATGGTGTTGGCGATGGCGTTCGTCTCCGCGCCGTACGCGGTCAACGCCACCCGGGAGGCGTTCGAGTCGATCGACGACCGACTGGAGTACGCCTCCCGCGCCCACGGCGCCTCCCGGTTCGATACGTTCCGCCGGGTGACCGCGCCGCTTGCCGTCCGCGGGATGATCACCGGCGGCGTGCTCGCGTGGGCGCGGGCGGTCTCGGAGTTCGGCGCGGTCGCCGTCGTCGCCTACTCGGTGAAGTTCTTCTACCTCCCCGCGGGCAAGAGGGTCACCGCCCAGCATGCCCCCGTCTTCGTCTACAACACGTACCTGCAGGGCGGGCTCCAGGAGAGCGGCGCCGTCGCGTTCCTCCTGCTCGCCGTCTCGGCTGTTATCTTCCTCATCGTACGGTACCTGACCGACTCCGGTGGCTCGACGGGGGGGATCCAGTGAGGGGGCTCCGCGCCGACGTGTCGGCGACGTTCACGGCCGACGGAGCCGACGCGTTCACCGTCGACGCCGCCGTCGCGGTCGACCCCGGCGAGAGCCTCGTCGTCCTCGGACCGAGCGGGAGCGGCAAGTCCCTGCTGCTGGAGACGCTCGCGGGCTTCCACGACCACGAGGGCGGCGTCGAACTCGGCGGCGACCCCGTCCACGACCGCCCCCCGGAGGCGCGCGGCTTCGGCTTCGTCTTCCAGGACTACGCGCTGTTCCCGCACATGACCGTTCGCGACAACGCGGCGTACGGCACCCGCTACGTCGACGACGCCGCCGACCCCGACGCGCTGCTCGCGGAACTCGGCGTCGCCGACCTCGCGGGCCGCTATCCGCCGACGCTCTCCGGCGGGGAGAAACAGCGGGTCGCCCTCGCGCGGGCGCTCGCGGTCCGCCCCGACGTGATGTTGCTCGACGAGCCGTTGGCCGCCCTCGATGTGCCGACCCGGCAGTCGCTCCGGGACGACCTCGTCGAGGTGCTCGACGACGTCACCGCCGTGTACGTCACGCACAACCGGACGACGGCCCGGGCGGTCGCCGACCGCATCGCGGTGATGCGCGGGGGGCGCATCGTCCAGGCCGGCACTCCGGAGGACGTGTTCGAACGGCCGGCCTCGCCGATGGTCGCCGAGTTCGTCGGCGCGAACGTGCTCCCCGCGGCCGCCCTCCGCGGGGCGGTCGACCTCCCCGCCGACGCCGACTCGGTCGCCGTGCGGCCCGAACACGTCGCGGTCGACGCCGATGGCGCGCTCTCGGGCGAGGTCGTCCGTGCCGTCCGCGAGGACGCCGCCCACCGCGTGCTGGTGGACCTCGACGCGGCCGGCGTGGGCGACGAACCGGGCGCCGGCGACGGACGCGGTCCGTCCGCGGACGCCCGCCCCGACGGCGGCGACGCCCGACTGTCGCTGTTCTCGGCCGACCCGCCCGCGACGGGCGAGCGCGTCCGCCTGTCGGTCGCGGCCGACCGGGTGACCGCCTTCCCGGCGTCCCGCGAGTAACCTCGGTCGGGTACCGTGTCGCGGTCCCCCCTCGACGGCGAGAGCACCGAGGTCGGCGACACCGCCGCCGTGTTCGCCGGCCCCGCCGACGAGCGCCCCCGGAATCTCGTCCCCGGGAGACCGGTGTCCTGACGGTCGGTCGCTCCCTCTTCGAGTAACTGGTATCGGTTATCGAACAAGTTCGGGGTGACTTTGAACGGTTTCCGAACAGGCTCAAGTACGACGCCGAGAACCGTCTCCTGTGGCGATTTCGGAGCGATTCGGCGTCGGAAGCGGGATCCGATTCGACGCCGGCGAGTGGACCGGCGCGTTGGGGGATTCGGTTACGGTCCTCCCGATAGTCGTCGGGCTGGCGGCGCTGACGCCCGTCTCGTTGGCGCACGCGCTGCTGTTCTTCGGCGTCTTTCAGGTCGTGTGGGGGCTCGTCTACGGGCTCCCCCTCTCGGTCGAGCCGATGAAGGCGCTGGCGGGGCTGGCGCTTGCGGGAACGCTCACCGCCGGCGAGTACGTCGCCGCCGGCCTCCTCGCGGGCGCCGTCCTCCTCTTGGCGGGGGCGACGGGGGCGCTCTCGCGGATACAGCGGTACGTCGGCGAACCGACGATCCGCGGGATCCAACTGGCGGTCGCGCTGCTGCTGGCGCGCGCGGGCCTCGACCTCGGCGCCGCCGACCCGACGCTGGCGCTCGGGGCCGCGGCGGTCGCGGGCGTCGTCGCGCTCGCGGGCTTCCGTCGGGGGGCGGCGCTCGCGGTGCTGGGCGTCGGGCTCGCGATCGCGCTCCTCGAGACCGGCATCCCCGCCCCCGCGGCTCCGGAGGTCGGGCTCTTCCCCGCCGCCGCACCGGCGTTCACGGCGAACGCGCTGTCGGGGACGGCGGCCCAACTCGCGATGACCGTCGGCAACGCCGCCGTCGCGACGAGCCTCCTGCTGTCGGACCTGTTCGACGCGGACGTCTCGGCGGACCGCCTCTCGGGGAGCATGGCCGCGATGTGCCTCTCGGCGGTGCCGCTCGGGGGGCTCCCGATGTGCCACGGCTCGGGCGGGCTCGCCGGCAAACACGCCTTCGGGGCCCGAACCGGCGGCGCCAACCTCGTGCTCGGCGGGCTCTACCTCGCGGCGGTCCCGTTCGCGGGCGTCGTCGCCGCCTTCCCGATGCCGGTGCTGGGCGTCGTGCTCGCGGTCGTGGCGGTCCACCTCGGCCGGCGCGCGGTCGACGTGGAGGGGCGCCGGGCGCTCGCGCTCGTCGTCGCCGTCGGCGTCGTCGGCCTCGCGTGGAACGTCGGCGCGGCGTTCCTGTTGGGCGTCGGCGTCGATGTCGCGCGCCGACGCCTCCCGGCGGCCTGAGCGGGACCGCCCGGCTTTTCACCCCGCGGCGCACCCGGTCGAACATGGAGACGTGGGCCGCGCTGTTCGAGCGGGCCGCGGCGCTCGACGCCGACGAGGCGGCGGTCCGGTCGGCGCTCGGCCGGCGGCGCGCGGAACGCACCGACGACGGCGACGACGAAGCGACCCCGGGAGCCGACGATGGCGACGGCGACGAGGCGGCCCGGGGAGTCGACGGCGACGCC
>Ga0207733_100088_pt1 | contig 93539 bp, 102 predicted proteins | sample A23P3SouthBayCA_FD_187735 | JGI IMG/M metagenome (GOLD analysis project Ga0207733, IMG submission 187735) | Aerobic enrichment media microbial communities from Eden Landing Ponds, California, USA - A23 P3 (SPAdes) | ecosystem: Environmental > Aquatic > Marine > Unclassified | place: Emeryville...
TCGGTGTGGTCCGTACAAGTACGATGACTATCCGTCCCGTAGCAGTCACTGGCTGACATCCCGACGCGTCGCCAGACGACTACTCCCATCCCCAGACCCACCATGAGCATCGGACCATCCCAGCGAGCCCGCGACCGCACGCAGACCAAACCGACAGAATCGCCGACACAGGCCACCTCGTTCGCACTCCGCCACGCGAAGCGGAGCTTCGAACCCTCCAACACCGACCCCTGTCCCCGGATGTTCGCGGACAAGTGGGCTGCCGCGGAGTAAGCTGTCGTCCGTTTCGACGGACGTTCGACCCATACGAGGCGCTATTTCGCTCGTAGGGAATTCCAACGCCCGATCCGTCACTCGATCCGGTACTCCGGACCGTCGTCCGTGTCCTGAACCTCGACACCCAGGGCCGTCAGGTCGTCCCGGAGGGCGTCGGCGCGCTCGTACTCGCCAGCGTCGCGTGCGTCCTCGCGGAGCGAGAGGACGAGTTCGACCAGTTCGTCCGCGATCGTCGCGGTCCCCGCCGCCTCGCGTCCGAGCGCGAGGCCGAGGACGTCGCCGCCGAAGGTCTCGAAGACCTCGATAGAGCGCCTGAGCGCCCGGTAGTCGTAAGTCTCGTGGTCGTCGACGTGGGCGTGGACCGCCGAGACGAGGTCCAGGAGCGCGGCGAGCGCACGCCGGGTGTTGAAATCGTCGTTCATCGCGGCGGTGGCCTCCTCGCGTACCTCGTCGACCGCCGACCGGAGGGCCCCGTCTGTTGCCTTCGACGTCGCGTCGACGCTGTCGGCCGCCTCGACGGCGCGCTCGTAGCCGCGTTCGAGGCGGTCCCACCGCTCGGCCGCCTCGGAGACCGTGGCTTCGCTGTAGGTCGCGGGGTTGTGGTAGGCCGTCGAGAGCAGGAAGGTCCGGACGACGTTCACCCCGTACCGCTCGATTGCCTCGGCGACTGTCTCGAAGTTGCCGAGGCTGGAGGACATCTTCTCGTCGTCCGCGGCCTCGAGTAGGCGGACGTGTAGCCAGTAGCGCGCGAACTGCTGGCCCGTGGCGGCCTCGCTCTGGGCGATCTCGTTTTCGTGGTGGGGGAAGACGAGGTCCTGGCCGCCGACGTGGACGTCGATGGTGTCGTCCAGGTGGGTCGTGCTCATCGCCGAACACTCGATGTGCCACCCCGGCCGCCCCTCGCTCCACGGGGAGTCCCAGGTCTGGGCAGTCTGGCAGGACTCCTCGGCGGGCGCCGCGTCGTCGTGGCGGTGTTCTTCGACGTCACCCGGGTCCAGGCCCCCGGCCTTCCAGAGCGCGAAGTCCGCGGGGTGGCGCTTCTCGGCCAGTTCGTCCGGGTCGCCCTGGGCCTCCAGTTCGTCGAGGTCCTGATTCGAGAGCGTCCCGTAGTCCTCGAATTCGGTCACGTCGAAGTAGACCGAGCCCTCGACCTCGTAGGCGTAGCCCCGGTCGAGTAGCGTCTGGATCATGCCGACGATCTCGGGGACGTGCTCGGAGACCCGCGGGTAGACCTCCGCGCGCAAGAGATTGAGCGACCGCATGTCCCGGATGACGTCGGCGACGTACGAGCGGGCGACGTCGGCCTCGCTGTCGCCGTCTTCGCCGACGCGTGCGACGATCTTCTCGTTGACGTCGGTGAAGTTCTCGACGTGGCGCACGTCGTAGCCGAGGTGTTCCAGCCAGCGGTGCATCACGTCGACGTGGACCCAGCCACGCGCGTGTCCGAGATGAGCGGGATCGGAGGTCGTCAGCCCGCAGTAGTAGAGCAGGACCGAGTCGGGATCCGCGGGTTCGAAGACCTCTCGCTCCCCCGAGAGGGTGTTCGTCACGCGCAGCGTCATGGGGTACCATCCTCCGGGCGGTCGTTTCAATCCGTCGGTACCGTGGCCGCGAGTCGGTGGCCGAGGGTCGACCGGCGCCAGATTGCGTTTCCCCTCACTCCGGGGCGACGAGTTCGACCGGGTGCGCCGGCCGACGGGTCAACAGGGAATCGAGCTGTTCGAGACAGGAGGTCCCGCTGGCGAGCACTCGCCGATCTGCCATCTTCGCGTCCGAGAACTGCCCGGCCAGCGTCTCGCCGACGTCCATCGCCAGGTCGTAGTACTCCTGTTTGTAGCCGAACGAGCCGGCCATGCCACAGCACTCCACGTCAGACGTGCTGACGTCGTACCCGAGTGTCTCGAGGACGGCGACGGTGTTGCCCTCGAGGCCGAGCGTCCGTTGCTGACAGTGCGCGTGGTAGGCGAGGGCCTCGTCGCCTCCGGCGAGCGCGCCGGGGTCGCCTCCGTTGGCCAGCAGGCCGTGGACGTAGGCCATCACCTCGTAGCTGTTCCCGGCCAGACGCTCGTAGTCGGCCGCCGGGAGGAACCGCTCGTACTCGCGCTGGAACATGGCGAAATCGCTCGGCTCGACGACCACCACGTCGCGCCCGGCCGCGAGGTGGGGCGACAGTGCGTCGTGGGCAGCCTTCGCCTTCGTCTCGGCCGTCTGCACCATCCCCTGGGAGAGCGGTGCCCGCCCGGACTCGCCGGCGTCGGCCACCCTGACGTGGACGCCCAGCGCCTCCAGGGTCCGGACCGCCGCTTTCCCGCGGGCCGTGGACACGTAGTTGGTGTAGACGTCGGGGTAGAGGACCGCCTCGCGCGTGGCGTCTTGCTCCGGGACGGCCGGCCCGCGGTCGGCGAACCACGACCGGAACGTCTCGCGTTCGAACCGGGGGAGGTCGCGCCGCCGGTCGACGCCGACGACCCGTTCGAGCGCCCACCGCGCAGGGCGGCTGGCGGCGACCCAGTTCGACACCGGCGCGAGGGCGCTCCCCAGTTTCGCGGCCGTCTCGAAGTTGCCGAAGAAGCGCTTCTGGACGTCCAGGCCGGCAGCCTCCTCGTCCGGCGTGAGCCCGTCGACGAGGTGGTCGAACCGATCGGGGTCCGCGCCGCGGTTGACCCGGTCGCGGACCACGGTGTTGATCCAGGGGATGTCGATGCCCACCGGGCACTGATTGACACACCGGGAGCACCCGGTACAGAAGTCGTTGAAGTCGGCGGCGCTGTCCTGGCCGTGGACGCCGTACTCCCAGCCCGTCGCGATGCCGCCCGAGTAGGTCTCGCCCCCGAAGGCGTGGCCGCCGACGTGCTGGAAGTTCGAACAGGAGTTGAGGCAGGCCGAACACCGGATGCAGTACAGCGTCTCCCGGAGCTGGTCGTCCTCGCGGAGGCCGGTCCGGCCGTTGTCCAGCAGGACGAGGTGGAAGTCGCGGTCGGCGCTCAGTTCACCGATCGGCGTCTCGTCGTCCGTCAGGTCGGGCACGGGCGTCTCGCCGGGCGGAGTCAACAGCGAGACGTAGGAGGTGAGGTCCTGGCCGGTCCCGGAGCGACCGATCAGTTCGACGAACGGCTGGAGGTCGGTGAGCGTGGGAATCAGCTTCTCGACGCCAGCGACGGCCACGTGGGTGTCGGTACTGGCGACGGACTTCCTGGCGTTGCCCTCGCTGGTGACGAGGGCGATGGTTCCGGTGTCGGCCACGACGAAGTTCGCGCCGGTCATCCCGACCTCCGCCGCCGCGACGCGCTCGGCGAGGTACTCGCTGGCGAAGTTCGTCAGCGCGTCGGCGCTGTCCAGTGGCTCGTCCGGGTCGAACACCTCCTCGAAGAGGGTGGTGATCTCCTCGCGGGACCGGTGGATCGCCGGCGCAACGATGTGGCTGGGTGCCTCGTCGGCCACCTGGAGGACGAACTCGCCGAGGTCGGTCTCCCAGACGTCCACCCCCTGTGATTCGAGGTGCTCGTTGACCTCGATCTCCTCGGTGGTCATCGACTTGCTCTTGACGACCGTCTCGGCGTCGCGCTCGTCGACGACCTCGCCGACGTACTCGCGGGCGTCGGCCGCGTCGTCGGCGACGTACACCGACCCGCCGCGTTCCTCGACGGCGGCCGTCACCGTCTCGATCAGCGCGGGGAGGTCCGCGATGGCGTCCTCCTTGATCGCTCGCGCGCGGTCCTTCAGGCCCTCGTAGTCGTCGAGTCGCGCGACGGACTCGTAGCGGCCGTCGTTGAACGTGGTCGTGTTCTCGAACACGGAGTCGCCCTCGGTATCGAGGAGGGTCCGGATCCGCGCGGCCTTCTCCTGACGGGACTCGCTCATCGGTCCTCGAGGACGACCACGTGCACGTCCCGTGGTCCGTGGACCCCGGTCACGACCGAGCCCATGTCCGCCGTCGCGCTCGGGCCCGTCGCGACGATGGCGTCGTCGAGCCCGTCGGCGAACTGCTCGTCGAGCGACTCGAACGCCGCCGGCATGTCCTGGACGACGCTGCTGGCCCCGACGACGACCACGTGCAGGTCGGGAAAGAGACCGAGCAGTTCCTCCCCGGCCCCCGTCTCCTGGAGGACGACCGACCCGTACTCGGCGATGCCCAGCGTCCCGGCGGTTACGCCCGTCGCCGCCGTCGCCAGGTCGGCCCCGGTCGGATCGCGCTGGACGGGCGTCCCCTCGTAGGACACGTCGGCGAAGGGAAGCGGTGTTCCGTAAACCGGTTCGCGCACGATCTCCGACAGCGTCTCGGCGAACGCCGACGCGGCCGTCCGGGAGACCGCCGCGTCCACCCCCTGGACCGCATCGGCGAACGCGTCGACACGTGGTGCTGCCATGCTGGGGCGTACACACGAATGCACCGAACGTAAAGTCACCGGTGCACCGGATCCTGGACCGACCGTCCGCCAGATCGCGTAATATGGCGATTATGGGTACTAAACGGCCACATACCGCTGGAGGGGGTGAGTGAACGGGCCACCACGGCGGAACCGCGATGTCGGGCGTGGCATTAGGCTGGCAGCGTTTCACCGGTGGGCTGCCACAATCGCTTCGACGCAGGCCGCCACCCGCTAGCGGTCGGCGAGGAACCGGCGGACGCTCGTCGTCGGGTGGAACCCGATTTCGCTGACCGACTCGACCGCGAATCCCCGCCGCTCGCCCAGCGACTCGAGTGCTGCGGTCAGTTCCAGTAGGTCGACCGACACGTGGATCCGGTAGGCGTAGGGCGGTCCCGCTCCCGCGTCGATCGCGATCTTCGGTCGGGCGAACCGACCGCCGTCGGAGACCCGAATTTTCCGGACCTCGTCGTAGGGGAGCCGATGGGTCCGTTCGGCGGCGTCGACCAGCCCCTCGAGGCCCCGCTCGTCGTAGAGCTTCCGGGCGGTCCGGGAGACGGTCTCGACTTTGCCCCGGGCGAGTGCGAACGGCGTGAGATACTCGTACTCGGGGACGACGAGTTCGTCGTCGGTGAACAGCAGGTCCGCCACCCGGAGCGGGAACGCCCCCGCCATCACGAGGTGGACGTGGACGTGTACCGTCGGGGACGGAGTCACGGCGACGCCTCCCCGAAGGCGCGGTGCACGAACAGGAGCCCGCCGCCGACGAAGGCGAGTCCCGCCAGCCGGCCGGTGACCGTGAGGACGATTCCGCCGATCACGCCAGCGACGCCGAGAAGTGCCAGGCCCCGATGGACCGGCCCGTCCGTCGCGTGGCGCCGTTCCGCGGCGTAGGTCGCCACCATCACGGCGAGGACACCGCCCGTGACGCCCAACCGGACGGCCCGCGGCGTCGGACTCGCCCGGGCGGCGACGAGCGCCGCCAGGCCGCCGCCGTAGATCCACCAGCGTCGCGCGGCGAGCGTCGCCACGATCCGCGATCCGTTCATCGTTCGCCCGGGGCGTTCCCGTCGCCCATCTGCGGGGCGGTTGCGGTCGCTCGTTTCGCCCGGATCGAATAGACGACGACGAGTACTTCGACGACGACGTAGACGCCGAACATCGCGAGGCCGCCGGGTTCGCTGCCCACCACGTCTGCCGTGGCCGCAAACATCGTCAGCCCGAGGATGTCGGGGAGCCACTTGCCGAGCAGGAGGACGCTGAAGTACCCGAAGAAGGCGCTCCCCCAGGCGAGTGCGCCCACCCGGAACCAGTTCGGCTCGACGTGGTCCGGGAGTCTGGCGGTGTTGACCACGAGCAACAGCGCGGTGTACGGCCACATCATCACGCCGGACATCGCGGCGGCCAGTACGAGGAGGCCGAAGGGATCCTCGACGGGGATCGGGAGCGACAGAATGAGAATCCCCCACAGCGTGAACAGGGTCAGGATACTCCAGAATATCCGTGGGAGGCTCCACCCGGCCGACCGGCCGTACAGTTCGTAGATGATGTCGGCACTGTTCCGGACGACGGACTCGATGATACCGTACTCGGTGGTCAGGAGGGCGAAAAACAGCGTGGCGAAGATGAGCGCCCCGCCGATGGCGCCGACCTGCGGCAGGACGACGTCTGCCCACATGGCGATCCCGTCGGTCGTCGTGCCCTGGGCGTACTCGGCGGCCAGCGCCATCATCATCGTCGCGACCACGAAGAGGCCGAAGGCGAAAGTGAGGAAGTGCTCGAGGCGAGCCAGGCGCCACCAGCCCTGCCATCGCTTGCGGTTCACTTCGTTCGGGATGAAGGTGAATCCGTTCCGGTGGACGGGCTCGGGGTCGTCGCCCACGAACGGATTTTCGATGCGACCCTGGTATCGACCCATCCCGTAGCCCTTCTCCCGGATCCAGAGGCTCTGCGCGAGGTTGAGGTATCCCCCTGCGCCCGCGTACGCGAGCCCACCGAGGAAGATGGCGACGTCCTGCCCCGGGGGGAGCGTCCCGACGCTGACGATACCGCCGGGGACTTTCGCGAGTTCGTGGACCGACCCCAGCGCGACGAACAGCGCGACCGCGAGTACGACCGAGATGGTGACGAGGACGATCTGGATCGCCTCGACGACGTTGTACATCAGCGGCGTGAGCTGGTAGGTGATCCAGATGAACACCATCAACAGGATGCCGAACAGCTTCCAGGCGGCGAGTTCGACCCCCAGGATCTCGAAGGAGGACGCCTGGATGCCGAGGCCGATCGCGCCGATGTCTGCCGCACTGGCTGCCCACCCTGGCCAGCCGAGGCTCACGAATCCAAGCACCATGAACAGGATCGGCCAGGCGGTGTGGACCCGCTCGAAGGCCCGGAAGATCGACTCGCCCGTCGCGAGCGTCCAGCGCTGGATCTCCGTGTTGATGAAAAACTGCGTCAGGACGCCGACGAAGAAGGCCCAGTAGAGCTCCCAGCCGTGCTGGGCCACCAGCGTGGGCCAGAAGAGGGTCTCCCCGCTCCCGAGGGAGGCACCCAGCATGATGGCGCTGGGACCGAGGACGTGGGAGAGTTTGGGAACGCGGGGCAGATCCAGCAGTCGGTAGGAGCCGCCGTCGTGCCCGCGGTCCGGGTAGGCCTCGGTCTCGGGCGCGAGGTCGAGGTTGTCGTACGCCGTCGGCATGTACGAACTGCCGCGGTACTGTTGGCCCTCTTCCTCGGTGGTGTAGACGTCTTCGTCCGTCACCTCCTGGCCCTGGCGTTGCATCCACCTGTGCCTCCTGACGCAATAACTCACGCCCACCCAGGAGGGTGGGTTTCAAAAACGTTGGCACCGACGCGTGCCCTGACTTGCCTCACCCGCCCATGAAGTGCCAGATGTGTCCCCGTTCCTCCGGGGGGTTCACGCCTGGCAGATCCGCGAGTGCCGGCTGGATCGCGTTCCACCAGCCCTCGGCGGTCTCGTACTCCGCCGGGTTCTCTGGGAAGACTTCCTGCAGGAAGTCCGACTTCTTGGCCTCCGGGTGTTCCTTGAGGTACTCGTAGGCCGCGAGCAGTGCCTCCTGGCGCGAGACCAGCGTCTTGCCGGTCCCCGGCAGGTCGACCTCCGCGATCAGTTGTTCGATCTCCGATCCCGCCGGGTCCGGCCCGGACGCCGACTGCTCGATGGGCGTCCACCAGACCCGGCTGCGCGAGCCGACCTTTCGCGTCTCGAGGACGCCGCGCTCGACGAGTTCGTTGAGTTTGTTGTGGGCCGTGCGGCGGGAACAGTCGACTGCCTCCATGACGTCGGTGGCGGTCAGGGGGCGCGCAGCGTCCTCCCGCTGGTCGAAGACCTCGATGACGGCACTGAGCGGAACGGCCTCGACCGACCCGTCTGCGATATCCCCTTCTCGGGGCCCTGCCATAGGAGTCTGTAACGAAATAAAACGGATAAACGTTTTCACCCGAGAACCACTCGCGAAGTAGTGGTATGGGTGGGCGTGACACCCTCATACGACTGCAGAAGCGGGTAAACACGTATGAACGTCCCCGTCGGCGGCTGGAATCGGACGAGTGGGACCACCTTCTCCATCCGGACCAGGCAGGAAACTCCCTTATTGTGCGTTTCGTAGCCTCGTGCGGCGAGCAGTCGCAAAATTCGCCGGAAAAACGCCGCAATTTACCTCACACGTCTGCACCGGACAGTCGACGTTCGATTTCCATTTTTCAATTGACGCGGTGTGGTACAATCGGGACAGAAGCGACGCACATGCCGAATACCGGACTATTGGTTTCGATGGACCATTTTCAGTACTTGCCCCATCAAAAAGTATAAGTGATGCCAGTTTGGTTCTAGCGCCATGCCAGAACGTGACGGTGGCAACTGGCAGGGGCGCATCGACCGGAGAACGTACCTCATCGGCGCAGGGAGTGCCGGAATCACGGCCCTCGCTGGGTGTAGCGGGGACGGCGGTGACGGCGGCGACGGTGGCGACGGCGGTGACGGTGGCGGGAGTGGCGGTGACGGCGGCGACGGTGGCGACGGCGGAGGTAGCGGTGATGGCGGCGACGGTGGGACGACCGGTGACGGCGGTGGTGGCGGAACGATCCAACTCGGCGCCCTCAATCCCTTCAGCGGTGGGCTCGGGTGGATCGGTGGGAACGCCCGGCGTGCCTACGCCACGGCACTGCACCAGATCAACGAGAACAGCGACGGTGTCCTCGACGGAATGACGATCGAGATGAACGAGCAGGACACCCAGACGAACCCGCAGGAAGCCCTCAGCGGCTTCGAGACGCTCGCTGCCAACGACGACATTCCGGGGATCGTCGGTCCGTCCAGTTCGACGGTGCCGAACCTCGTCCAGCCGGTCCAGGACGCGGAGATCCCCATGATCACGATCATGGCCGGGACGATCCAGCTCGACGACGTCGGCGGCGAGTGGTTCTGGCGGAACGTCCCGAGCGACGGGGTCGGCGGCCGCGCGGCCGCCCGGTACAGCTACGAGGAGCTCGGCCACGAGACGATGGCGCTGGCGTTCAAGGACGACCGCGGCTCGCAGAGCTTCTCGCTGGCGGTCGGGGAGTTCTTCGAGCAGCTCGGCGGCGAAGTGGTCAACGAGACCCCGCTCGCGCTCGAGACCGACTCCTACCGCAGCGAGATACAGACGCTGATGGACGCGGATCCGGACATCGTCCAGATGACGGCCGGGACCGAGATCAGCTCGCTGTTCATCAACAACTACACCGAACTCGGGGCGGGGGACGAGTTCAACCTCACCCTGTCGAACGACGTCCTCACGGCGGACTTCATCGAGACGGTCGGCGCGGACGCCATCGAGGGTATGGTTGGGCAGGCGCCCGCTCCGGGGCCGGCCCACGAGCAGTTCGCGGAGACCCACCAGCAGGTCAACGACACGGCTCCCGGCACGTTCGCCGCGACCGCCTACGACGCGGTCAACCAGTTCGCCCTCGCGTTCGAGGCACACGGCGCCGTCGAGCGCCAGGCGATCCCGGAGCAACTCACGAACATCTCCAACCCGCCGGGAACGAAGGTGTCGACGTTCGCCGAGGGGAAGGAGGAGCTGGCGAACGGCAACGACATCAACTACCACGGCGCGGGCAACCCGCAGAACTTCGACGACAACGGGAACGTCCTCGGCCCGTTCCAGGCGCTGCAGGCAGTGGACGGGGAGTGGACGGCACAGACCACCTACTCCGCCGAGGAACTGGCAGAGTGAACTCGGTGGTCTCCTCGGGCGATACCGCACCGCTGTCCGGCGGTGCCCTGTCAGCGACAGCCGGGGGAGACTTCGCGCGACCGTGCGGCCGTCTCGGTCGCTCGCTGCGAGAGCCGCCGGTGACCTGCCCGACCGGTCGGGATCACCGGGCGACGCACCGTGTCAGGACATGACACTACACACGACGGAACCCGTTTCGCGGGACCGGACCCAAACTGTCCGCGAGTGGCTGCCGGGAGCGTCCCGCGACCCGCGGGTGAACGAGACGAGACGCCTGAGACTACTTCGAGTATGATCATCGAGAGACGCGGACGGACGGAGGCTGTATAGCATGGCCGTGTCGTTTTCCCTCGTCATGGTCACCCTGATCATCGTCGGGATCTACGCGATCCTGGCGATCGGGATGAACATGCACTGGGGAGACACGGGACTGTTGAACTTCGCACACGCCGGCTTCTTCGCGGTGGGGGCGTACACGTCGGCGATCCTGACGACGGAGGTCACTGAAACCGGATTGCTCGCCAGCCGAACCGTGGGCTTTGACTTCCCGATCGTCGCCGGCATGATCGCCGCACCGATCATGGCCGGGCTGTTCGGACTCCTGCTCGGGGTCACGAGCATCCGACTGGAAGGGGACTACCTCGCGATCGTCACGCTCGCCGGCGCGGAGACGGCCCGGCTGATAATCTCGAACGAGGCCTGGCTCACGAGCGGGGAACAGACGCTGAAGAACATCCCCCGGCCGCTCGACGGGAGCCTGCCCGGGTTTCTGCCCTACGACGTGTTCTACTTCGGGCTCGTACTCCTCGTGTTGCTCGGGAGTTACTTCCTGTTCAGGCACCTGGCGAACGCGCCCTTTGGCCGCGTCCTCCACGCGATCCGCGAGGACGAGGACGTCCCGAAGGCGCTGGGGAAAGACACCGGCCGGTTCAAGCTCAAGTCCTTCGCGCTCGGTGCCGCCATCGCCGGGCTGGGCGGGTCGCTCTGGGCGCACTACGTCTACGCCATCCAGCCGACCATGTTCCTGCCCAACCTCACGTTCTCGATCTGGGCGATGGTCATCATCGGCGGTGCCGGGAGCTACATCGGCGCGATTGCCGGTGCCGTCATCGTCACCGGCATCCGACAGATCACCCGGTTCCTGCCGGGCGACATCCCGCTCGGGAACGAACTGCCTTACCTCCGGCTGATCGTGATCGGCGTGCTCCTCATCGCCGTGCTGTACTACCGGCCCTACGGGATGTTCGGAGACAAGGAACGGTCGCTCGCCGGCATGAGCGGTGGGGGTGAGTGACGATGGTCGTCGATCCACAGTTCATCTGGAACGGACTGGTCGTCGGCAGTCTGATCGCACTCGCCGGACTGGGGCTGACGCTCCTGTTCGGTCTGCTGAACTTCATCAACATCGCCTACGGCGACTACATGGCGTTCGGGGCGTACTTCGCGCTCGCGGCGAACGTCGGGTTCGGCCTCCCGATCGTCGTCTCGATACTGATCGGTGCGATCGGCGGTGGAATTCTCGCGGTCGTCGTCCACAAGTTCATCTTCAGCAAGTTCATGGACCGTAGCCCGATCGTGTTGCTGGTCGTCTCGATCGGGATGGCGTTCATCCTCAGAAACGTGATACGCATCTTCTGGTCGACGGACCCGCAGTACTACGCCGTGCCGGTCGAGGAGGGGCCGTCGCTTCTCGGCGTCACGTTCCTGCCCGAACAGGTGGCCATCATCGCGGCCAGCCTCGTCGTTCTCGGCCTCCTGTTCCTGTTGCTCCACCGGACACGTATCGGGATCGCGATGCGGGCCGCCTCCGACGACACCGACCTCGCGCGCCTGCGCGGGATCGACACGAAGCGGCTGGTCATCTACATCTCGCTGGTCGGCGGCATCATCGCCGCGTTCGCGGGCATCATGCTCGGCCTGGATTCGAACCTCCGGCCGAACATGGGGTTCATCGCGCTCATCCCCATCTTCGCCGCGGTGATTCTCGGCGGGATCGGTGACCCGACCGGCGCCGTCATCGGCGGGTACGTCATCGGGATCGGCCAGGAAGTGAGCGTGGCCTTCATCCCGTCGGAGTACAAGCCCGTCGTCGGCCTCGTGTTGCTGATCATCGGACTGCTCGCCAGGCCCGACGGTCTGTTCGGGGAGGCCACACGATGAGCGCCGGCGGGCCCATCCTCGCGACCGAAGACGTCACGAGGAGTTTCGGCGGGCTCGTCGCCGTCGACGGCGTCTCGGTCACGATCGAGCAAGGGGAGATCACCGGCCTCATCGGGCCGAACGGCGCCGGGAAGAGTACGCTGTTCAACCTCATGAGCGGCTTTCTCGACCCCGACGAGGGGGCGGTACGGCTCAAGGGCGAGGACGTGACCGACCTCCGCCCGGACGAGCGCGCCGAGCGCGGCCTGATCCGGACCTTCCAGATCACCCGCGAGCTCTCCGGCATGACCGTGATGAACAACATGTTGCTCGCGGCTCAGGACAATCCCGGCGAGCGGATCCTGCCGCTTCTGACACAGCTCGGAACCGTCAGGGAGTTCGAGGACGCACAGGGCGATCGCGCCGAGGAGCTCCTCAAGTACCTCGAACTCTGGGACCTGCGGGACGAGTACGCCGGGAACCTCTCGGGCGGCCAGCGGAAGCTACTCGAACTCGGCCGGTCGCTGATGTCCGACCCCGACGTTCTGCTTTTGGACGAGCCGATGGCCGGCGTCAACCCCGACCTCACCGACCACCTCCTCGACAGAATCATGGAGTTGCGAGACGAGGAGAACAGAACGTTCCTGATCGTCGAACACGACATCGAGACGATCATGTCGATCTCGGATACCGTCATCGGGATGCACAACGGGGAAATCCTCGTGCAGGGGGCCCCTGAGACGGTCCAGCAGGACGAGGAAATGCTCGAGGCCTACCTCGGAGGTGACGTATGACGCTGCTCGACGTGTCCGGCCTCGAGGCGGGCTACGGCGACCTGATGATCGTCCACGACGTCGACCTCGAGGTTGCCAGCGACGAGATGGTGACGATCATCGGTCCGAACGGCGCCGGGAAGTCGACGCTGCTGAAGAGCATCGTCGGACTGCTCAACATCAAGTCCGGATCGGTGACCCTCGACGGCCACGACATCACGGGACTCCCCCCGGAAGAGGTGATCTACAAGGGGATCTGTCACGTGCCACAGACGGACAACATCTTCCCCAGCCTGACCGTCCTCGAGAACCTCAAGATGGGTGCGTGGGCGCTCGGCGAGAGCGACCTCGACGCCGACTTCGAGGAGCGCGTTCAGGAGGTATACGAGCGCTTCCCCGTGCTCGAAGACCGGCCGGACCAGAAGGCCGGGACGCTCTCGGGCGGCCAACAGCAGATGGTCGCCATGGGCGCGGCGCTGATGCTCGACCCGGACCTGCTGATCCTCGACGAGCCGTCGGCCGGCCTCGCACCCCAGCTCGTCGACGAAATGTTCGAGAAGATCAGTGAAATCAACGACGCGGGCAAGGCCGTCCTGATGGTCGAACAGAACGCACGTCGGGCCCTCGAGGAGTCCGACCGGGGCATCGTCCTCGACATGGGCGAGAACCGGATGGAGGGGACGGGCTCGGAGCTCCTGGACTCGCCGGAGGTCGCGGAACTGTACCTCGGGACCTGATCCGGCGACCCCCAGGTATTCGGTCCCGGGGCTGGACGTGCCGACAATGTCACGCCCCGACGTCGGAGAGCCGGCCGAGACGGCACGCCAGGCGGGGAAGTCGCTCTACCAGAGCACGTCGACGTGCTCCTGACCGGCATCGTCGTCATCGTCCCGCTGGTCGTCACGCTGTTCGTCCTCAGCGCGGCCTTCTCGTTCATCGCGGACGCGCTCCGGCCGTTCATCCGGGTGCTCCAGTGGGCTGGCCTCATCGAGAGCGTCAAGAACCTCGGCGTCGTCGACTTCCTGCTCACCGTCGGGATCTACGAGAACGTCACCGACTTCCTGACGACCATCGTGGCACTGGTCATCCTGCTTGCGACAATCGTGGGTGTCGGTCTCCTCGCCCGGCTTCGCTACGGGGAGCAACTCATCGACTACCTCGACTACGTCATCGGTGCCATCCCAGGCGTTGGCTCGGTCTACCGGAGCTTTCGGCGCATGGGCGATGCCATGCTCGAATCCAGCGTCGACAACTTCCGCGAGGTGGTCCTCGTCGAATTTCCGCACGACGACGTCTTCGTCCTGGGCTTCGAGACGGCCCAGACCGCCATCCCGATCAGCGCCGCCGCGGGGGAGTCCCCGATGACGACGCTCTTCTTGCCGCTGGCGCCCAATCCCGTCATGGGGGGCTTCCTCGCGCACGTGCCCGACGAGCGCGTGCGCTCGGTGGACATGACCGTCGACGATGCCGTCCGGATCATCATCACGAGCGGCATCGCCACCGAGCAGCCGGGGCGCGGCGACTACCGCGACCTCTCGGACGAGGAACTGACCTCCGTTGGTGACCTCGCACGCGGCGAACCCGACGACGGAACCGACGGGAACGGCGAGTGACTCCAGCCGTCCAGGCTACTCCGGCCCCGCCGTCGCTCCCTCGACGAGCCTGAGCGCGTCGGGGCCGTCGCTGCGGGGAACGACGACGTAACAGCTGTCCTCGGCGATGGCCGCGGCCACAACCTCGACGTCGCCACCGGCGAGTCGACCGAGGACGGTCCTGAAGAATGCCGGTGAGACGTCGCCCCGGCAAGAGAGGGCGGTCAGCGCCCCCGCGCCGGGGACCAACGCCAGGTCTCCGACGACGAGGAGCGCGTCTGCCGGGTCGCCCTCGCCGAATCCACTTTCCATGGTGACGCGGACCGATCGATCCGCCGCGGGGTGTTCGTAGGGTTCCAGCTCGGCGGCGAACCGCCGCAGGGCCGCGGCGACAGCGTCGTCGTCGCCCACGTCCAGATGGCGGGCTGCGGCCGTGTAATTCACGACGCCCGCGCGCAGGGCGTCCCGCAGGAAGGGGCGGGCCCGAATGGCATCCCGGGTGGCCTCGGCGACTGACATTGGTGACACGGCGTGGCCGGTCCCCAAATGTCGTCCGCTTTTCCGTTGGGGAGGCGGCGCCCGCGTGTAGTCGACGCCGCCAATCGGGACCTGGGTGGTCGCTGTGAGGTTCGTGCGTGGTGGCTGTGTGGTCGGTGTCTTGCCAAACATGTTCTGTGCGGTCTCTGCCCCGTCAGGACGCAAAAGGGAACTACTATTTGCCCCCCACCCTCACCGTGTGCGTACATGAGTCAGACGTACGACCGAGGCACCGTCGAGGACTTCGGGCGGTGGCGGGAGTTCTCGGCCGGGATGTGGGCCTGGATCCTCCACAAGTTCACCGGCTGGGTGCTCATCGGGTACCTCTTCGTCCACGTCGCGACGCTGAGTACGGTCACGGCGGGCGCTGGCGGGGAGCTGTATACGAACACCCTCCAGGGACTGGAGGGACTCCTCCTCATCAGGTTCCTCGAGGTCGGCCTGTTCGCCGTCGCAATCTTCCACATTCTGAACGGCATCCGGCTGCTGTTCGTGGACCTCACCATCGGCCTGACGGTTCAGGACAAGACCTTCTACCTCTCCCTGCTCCTGACGGGGGCCATCACGGTCGCCAGCATCCCGACCTTCCTGGGAGGTGCCTTCTGATGGCAGAGCACTACTCCTCGTTCCGCCGCGGCGGCACGCTCTGGCTGCTCCAGCGCGTCACGGCGGTCTTCCTGATCGGCGTCCTAGCCTTCCACTTCGTCATGCTGCACTTCGTCAACCACGCCGCCGACGTGACGTTCCTGGGGACCCAGGCCCGCATGAGCGAACTGACCTACTTCGCGGCGATGTGGTTGTTCCTCGTGACGGCCGCGTTCCACGGAATCAACGGCGTCTACAACGCACTGATCAACATGGGGCTCGACGGCCGCGGCAAGAAAGCCGTCGCCGGTGTGCTGGTCGTGGCCGGCGTCGCGCTCGTCTTCCAGGGCACGCGCGTCGCCCTCGCAATGTCGAACCTGGTCTGAACAATGAGCACGCAAGTCGAATCCGACGAGACCGAGACCGAGGAAGCGACCGAGTCCGACGCGGAGCCGTCGCCCGGCGACGTCCGCCGGGCCGAAAAGGAGGCCCGCGCGGCCGAACAGGCTGCCGAGGCCCAGCGCGAGGCCGAAGAGCAGGCAATCGCCGACCAGGAGACCGTCCGCATCAAGGTCTTCCGGTACGACCCGGAGGTCGAGGACAAGGAGGAACCGCGGTTCGACGACTTCACCGTCCCGTACCACCGCGGCATGACCGTCCTCGACGGGCTGATCTACGCGCGTGACACCTTCGACTCCTCGCTCACGTTCCGGCACTCCTGCCGCCAGGCCGTCTGTGGCTCGGACGCCCTGTTCATCAACGGGAGGCAGCGGCTGGCCTGCAAGACCCAGATCCAGGACCTCGACACGCCGGTGCGGGTCGAGCCCCTGCCCCACCAGGACGTCGTCAAGGACCTGGTCGTGGACATGCAGCACTTCTACGACCAGATGGAGTCCGTCGAGCCGTACTTCGACCCAGACGACCTCCCCGATGGCGACCTGGAGGAACAGCGCCAGACGCCCGAGAACCGCGAGACGGTCAAGATGGCCACGCGCTGCATCTGGTGTGGCGCCTGCATGTCCTCCTGTAACATCGCCGCGGGGGACAACCAGTACCTCGGGCCCGCCGCCATCAACAAGGCCTACCAGTTCGCGATGGACGAGCGCGAGGGCGAACTGAAAAAGGAAGACCGACTGCGCATCCTGGAGCAGGAACACGGCGTCTGGCGCTGCCAGACCCAGTTCTCCTGTACGGAGGTCTGTCCGAAGGACATCCCGCTGACCGAGCACATTCAGGAGCTCAAGCGGGAAGCTGTCAAGTCGAACCTCAAGTTCTGGTGACCATGTACGAACACGACGTCATCGTGGTCGGCGCGGGCGGCGCCGGCCTCAGAGCGGCCATCGCAGCGGACGAGGCGGGGGCGGACGTCGCCCTCGTCACGAAACTCCACCCCGTGCGCTCGCACACGGGCGCGGCCGAGGGTGGCATCAACGCGGCGCTCCACGAGGAGGACTCCTGGGAACTGCACGCCTACGACACGATGAAGGGCTCGGACTACCTCGGGGACGCCCCCGCCGTCGAGACCTTCGCCCAGGACGCGCCCGAGGAAGTCATCCAGCTCGAACACTGGGGGATGCCCTTCTCCCGCGACGAGGACGGCACCGTCTCCCAGCGCCCCTTCGGCGGCCTCAGCCACCCCCGGACCACCTACGCTGGCGCCGAGACCGGCCACCACATGCTCCACACGATGTACCAGCAGGTGGTCAAGCGGGGCATCGAGGTCTACGAGGAGTGGTACGTAACGCGCGTCGCCGTGACCGACGAGGACGACCCGAGCGACCGCGAGTGCCACGGCTGCGTGGGCTACGACATCCGGACCGGCGAGATCGGCGGCTTCCGCGCTCGCGACGGCGTCATTCTCGCGACGGGTGGCCTCGGCCAGGCCTTCGACCACACGACGAACGCCATCGCCAACACCGGCGACGGCCAGGCGATGGCCTACCGCGCGGGTGCGCCACTCCAGGACATGGAGTTCGTCCAGTTCCACCCGACGACGCTCCCGTCGACGGGCGTCCTCATCTCTGAGGGGGTCCGTGGCGAGGGCGGCATCCTCTACAACGAGGACGCGGAGCGGTTCATGTTCGAGTACGGCTACGCCAACAACGAGGGCGAACTCGCCTCCCGCGACGTGGTCTCCCGCGCCGAACTGACGGAAGTCAACGAGGGCCGCGGCATCGAGGACGAGTACGTCCACCTCGACATGCGCCACCTGGGCGAGGAGCGCATCCTCGACCGCCTGGAGAACATCCTGCACCTCGCGGAGGACTTCGAGGGCGTCGACGGCCTCGACGAGCCCATGCCGGTCAAGCCGGGCCAGCACTACCAGATGGGCGGCATCGAGGTGAACGAGAACGGCCGGACGTGCATCGACGGCCTCTACGCGGCCGGCGAGTGCGCGTGCGTGTCCCTCCACGGCGCGAACCGCCTTGGCGGGAACGCCCTCCCGGAACTGCTGGTCTTCGGTGCCCGCGCGGGCCGGGCCGCAGCCGGCGAGGACATGGGCGAGCCCCAGATCGAGACGGGCTACGGCGCGAAGACGGAGGACGGCGACGTCGAGCCGCCGGTCGAACCCGGCGCAGTCGGCGATCGCTCGGACCCCATCCTCGCAGACGGTGGCGCGACGGCCGAGGTCGCGGCGGACGTCGTCGAGCGCGCAGTCGCAACCGAGGAGGAGCGCGTCGACGCGCTGCTCGAACGCGACGGCCTCAACCACGCCGACGTCCGGGCGGACGTCCAGCAGTCCATGACGGAGTTCGTGAACGTCTTCCGCGAGGAGGCGGGTATCGAGCAGGCCCTCCAGGACATCCGCACGGCGCGCGAGCGCTACCAGGACGTCGCCGTCGAGGACCCCTCACGGACGTACAACACCGACCTGATCCACACCATCGAGACGCGGAACATCCTCGACTGCGCCGAAGCGATCGCGCTGGGTGCGCTCGCTCGCGAAGAGTTCCGCGGCGCACACTGGCGCCGCGAACACCAGGAGCGCCGCGACGAGGAGTGGCTCAAGCACACGATGCTCGCCTGGAACGACGGCACGCCCGAACTCTACTACACGGACGTCATCCTCGAGGGTGAGGACAAGACCTACGAGCCGAAAGTCCGCTCCTACTGAGCCACCCGTCCCTGCGGCCTATTTTCCGACGGACTCGGTCGGAACCCCGCCTACGTCGTCGGAGCGCCCTCCACCGGACGCTCGGCGGTATCGACGAGGTAGATGCCGACCGCGAGCAGGCCGCCACCGACGAGGAAACCGGGACCCACGGCCTCGCCCAGGAGGACCACTTCCAGCAGGATCCCGACGGCGGGCTGGGCGAAGAAGAACACGGCCACCGTGCTCGTAGCGGCGTACTCCATGCCCTTGTACCAGCAGTACCACGCGACGGCGGTGCTGAGCACGCCGAGGTAGCCGACCGCACCCACGACCGACGGCGTGAGTGGCAGCTCGGCCACAGTAATACCCCGCGTGACCAGTTCGATCGGGACGAGAACGGGGGTATCGGCACCGACAGCACGGTCGCGTACGTGACGGCCTCGACGGCCGGATGGCGTCGAACGAGCGGTTTGCCCAGGTCGGTGACGGCAGCCCACCCCATCGCGGAGAACAGCAGCGTGCCCACGCCCAGGAGGTTCCCGTCCGCCAGCCGGGCGAGGTCGTACTGCCCGACCAGGACCGCGAGCGTGCCGACCATCGCGAGTGCCATGCCGGCGTTCTTCCACCGGGAGCGGGGTTCGCCAAGCCACACGACCCCGAACACGACGACGAAGGCCGGGGTCAGGACCGTCAGCAGCGACCCCTGGCTCGCGTTCGTCAGGTGGGTGCCGAGGAACTGCGTCGCCATCGTCGCGGCGACCCAGACAGCCAGGACGCCGGCCCGGCGCCGATCCGCCCGAGAGAAGGACCGCGACGGTCGGGTGCGTCGGACCATCGGGTACAGTACGGCGGCGCCCACCGCCACCCGGAGGAAGGCGAGCGTGATCGGCGGGACGTGGTCGAACCCCCACTTGCTCACCACGTACATGCCGCCCCACAGCGCCGCGGCGAGCAGTGGCGCGGTCGCGAGCAGCCTGTCCCTGTCGACCCGTATCGACTCCGGTGCGCCCGCCTGATGAGTCGACCGGATCCGACCCTGGACGGGTCCGGGGGTCAGTCCTCTCGCGTCGTGATGTCCGCCGAGAGGCCCTGTGCCATCTGCACGTCTCGGCTGTTGTTCAGCGTCCAGGCCGTCCGGTCGGTCACGACCTCGATGACCTCGCGGGCCGAGGGATAGCCGTTGCCGGACTTCTTGACGCCGCCGAAGGGCAACTGGACCTCGGCCCCGATACACGGCAGGTTCGCGTACGCCAGCCCGAGTTCGGCGTGGTCGCGGTAGTAGTTGAGCTGCCGGTAGTCTTCGCTGACGATGGACCCTGCCAGTCCGTACTCCGTGTCGTTCTGGATCTCGACGGCCCGCTCGATCCCACCGTCGTACTCGAGGAGGGCCACGTGCGGGCCGAAGACCTCCTCGTGCGTACACCGGAGCGGTTCGTCGGGGTCGGCCTCGTAGACGAAGGGGCCGACCCAGTGACCGTCGGCCATTCCGTCGGGAATCTCGGGGGCGTCGAGGTTCGTCCGGTCGACGAGGACGTTCACGCCCTCGGTGCGGGCCAGGTCGTTGTAGTCCGTCACCTTCTCGACGTGCTCGGCTTCGATGAGCGGGCCCATGAACGTGTCTTCGTCCAGCGGATCGCCGACGGCCACGCGCTCGGCGAGGTCGACGAACCGGGATGTAAACTCGTCGTATAGGTCGGTGTGGACGATCAGCCGTTCCGAGGAGACACAGCGCTGGCCTGTCGTCTTGAAGGATGACATCACGGCGGCGTGGACGGCGATCTCGAGGTCCGCGTGTTCGGTCACGACGACGGCGTTCTTGCCGCCCATCTCGCAGGCGACCCGTTTGCCGGGCTCCCCACCGAGTTTGTCGGCGATCGAGTGCCCGACCTCGGCAGAGCCGGTGAACAGGACCGTTCGCACGGCGTCGTGCTCGACGATGGCGTTGCCTGCGTCGCCGAAGCCCTGGACGAGGTTGAATACGCCGTCGGGAATCCCCGCGTCGTCGAACATCTCCGCGACGATCTGGCCACACCAGGGGGTCTGCTCGGCGGGCTTCCAGACGACCGTGTTGCCCTCGACCAGCGCCACGGCGACGTGCCAGAAGGGGATGGCCACCGGGAAGTTCCACGGCGTGATGCAGCCGACGACGCCCCTGGGTTTCCGCCGCATGTAGGCGTCCTTCTCCGCGATCTCCGACGGGACGACGTCGCCCTTGGGGTGGCGGGCGTCGCCGGCCGCCCACTCGACCATGTGGGCCGCTTCGACGACGTCCGCCCGGCCCTCACTGATCTCCTTGCCACACTCCTTGGTGACGATCTCCCCGAGTTCGTCGGTGCGCTCGCGGAGTTCGTGGTAGACGTCCCAGAGGTACTCCGCGCGGTCGATGTGGGACATCGCGCGCCACGTCTCGTAGGCTGCGTCGGCGGCTGTGGCGGCACGGTCGACGTCGGCCGTCGTCGCGCGGTGGAACTCTCCGAGGGACTCGCCGCTGGCGGGGTTCTCGCTCTCGAACGTCTGGGTTCCCTCGCCAGCGACCCACTCGCCGTCGACGTAGTGCTGGTAGGTCGACATGGGTACGTATGGTCGCTCCGGCTCCATACGCCCGCACCCGACCATAGACGGTGTGGGAGCCACCTGTCGCTACTTACAAGTTCGTCTGCGAATAGATGTCACACATGGGCGGGGCGAGTATCTCCGGCGGGACCAGGCTGACGCTCGACCTGTGGCACCCCGGCTGCTGGGCCATCAAGGCCACGGCGGAGGTGGGTGGCGGCGTGCTCGCACACGCGGTCTACAACTCCCCGACGTCGGCCGCGACGCCGTCGTCGGTCACCGGCCTGTTCACCGCCTACGGCGAGGAGGACGCGGAGGTCGACCAGCTCCTCGAGACGATCGCGGAGTCGCCCTACGCCGGCGACCTCCAGCAGATCCAGGACCGCTTCGGGCGGGCGCGCGACGCCCCGGGAAACGTCGTCCGGGAGTTCCTCCTCGAGTACGACCCCGACGACATGGTCTGCCCGACGCTGCTGGAGAACGGCTTCATCCACAGCGCGCCGGTGCGCATCGAGGACGGCCGCGAGGAGTGGCAGGTGTGTTTCGCCGGCGACCGGTCCGAGACGAGCGCGGCACTGGAGAACGTCCGCGAGTCCGCCGGCGCGGACGTCTCCGTCGCCGCGATCACGACCGGGACCGACCCAGCCACCTCGAAACGGGAGCAGCGACTCGACGACCTGACGGACGCCCAGCGTGAGGCCTTCGAACACGCTCGCCAGGTCGGGTACTACGAGTGGCCGCGCCAGACCTCGACGCGGGACCTCGCGGACGACCTCGGCATCTCGAAGACGACGCTCCTGGAACACCTCCGGAAGGCCGAGGCGAAGTTACTGGATCCCTGAGGCAGGCGGCGGACTCGATCCACTATCACGGCGGGTCCACCGGACCGGTCGACGTCTCGCCTTGCCGCTCAGGATCGCCCGGAGCGCGAACAGGGCGTTTTCCTTCCGCTCGCGGACGCGCCGGGAGAAGTAGGAGAACCACTTCTCCCCGTAGGGAACGTACTGGTAGACGTCGACGGCTCTGGCGAGGTGCAGGTCCTCGAGACCGCTCGCTGCACCTTGATGCCGGAGAGGTCGTCTGTCTCATCGGCCCGAACGGGGCGGGGAAGTCGACGGTCCTCCGGACGGTCTTCGGCCTGCTGGAGCCCTGGACCGGCACCGTGCGGTACCACGGCCGCGACATTGCCGGGAGGGCGCCGGAAGACATCGTCCGCGAGGGTATCGGCTACGTGCCCCAGACCGAAACGTGTTCAGCACGATGAGCGTCGAGGAGAACCTCCGCATGGGTGGCGTGTCCCGGGAGAACGGTCTCGACGAGACGATCGATAACCTCCTCGCGCGGTTCCCGATCCTCGAGGAAAAGCGCGCGGCGAAGGCCCGGACGCTGTCGGGCGGGCAGCGACAGGTCCTGGCGTTCGCGCGGGCGCTGGTGACCGAACCCGACGTGTTGCTGATCGACGAACCGTCGGCCGGCCGCGCGCCCAACACCGCCGACGAGGTCTTCGAGAACCTCCTGGCCGTCAACGAGATGGACACGGCCATTCTCATGGTGGAGCAAAACGCCAGGAAGGGCCTGTCGATCTCCGATCGCGGGTACGTCCTCGACCAGGGAACCGTCCAGTTCGAGGGCGAGGCCGACGGACTCCTGGCGAACGAACGCGTCGCCGAACTGTACCTCGGCGGCTAGGCGACCGGGGACCGGCGCCGGGACTCCTGACGGTTCTGCCCGGCCCGGAATACCGCATCACCCGAACGGTGCCCCGTCGCTGGTCCGGTCGCTGACCGACCGTTTCGCAAACTGAGCCGTACCCGAAATTCAGTGACACCGGCCGCTCCTGTTTTGACGGTTCAGCCCCCAATAGGCGTGGAATGTATGAAAGAGTGGGTGGGGTGGGTGGTGGGGGTGGGGTCGCACCGGCACCATAGCGGTGCCGTAGCTGACCAAAACGCCCGGAAATACTTAAATCCTGTGCCCTAATTTTCACTATCGATATTGTAGTGGTGGCCCGATACGTTCGCGTTTCTCTGACGGGGGTCCTGCAGAAATTTTCGGGGTATCAGCCGGGTATTCGGATTCGAACCAGAGGAAGACGGTCCTGCTCGGGCCTTCGGCCCTGCGCGGGCTGCGACTTCCAGGGTTCGAATCCGCTCGTCACGATTATGCCACTCACGAGTTGTTCGTGGCAAAATGCGTGGGACCGGATTCGAACCGGCGGACCCCTACGGGACAGCGCCCTCAACGCTGCGCCGTTGGCCTGGCTTGGCTACCCACGCGCATCTCGCAATTCGCATCCGCACGTACCCAGTGACCGGATAAAAGCGCTTTCGTTTGCGCCGGCCGCCTGGCGGAAAGCGGACGTTTCAATACGGACAACTGATTACGCCGGGCATGGCCAAGTACTCGACCGGCAGCGGAGGTGGCGGCGCCGGAGACAGTTGCGAACTCTGTGGCGCCGCCGACGTCGACCTCCAGTCGGCGAGCGTCGCGGGCGCGACCCTGCAGGTATGCAGCGACTGCGTCCAGCACGGCGACACGACCCGCGACACTAGATCGAGCGAACCGGACCGGGACGGCGAGAGCCGGAGTAAGCGGGCGGCCCGGAACACGGCGCGGATGCACGACGCGGCGTCGGGAGATTCCTCCCACTGGGAGTCCGGCGCCGACTACGACGACGACCAACTTCCCTACCTCGTCGCCGAGTACGGCGACCGCCTGACCGCGGCGCGCCAGGACGCGGGCTACCAGATCGGCGAACTCGCCGACGAACTCGGGATCGCCGAAGCCGACCTGCTCGCGATGGAACAGGGCCGAGCCACCCAGGCCGGCGTCGGCGGGTCCGTCGTCGGCGCGCTGGAGTCGTTCCTCGACGTGGAACTCGCCGAGTCCGACTAGGTTTTTCCCGGTTCACTCCCTCGTACCGTTCGATGCGCTCTCGTGCCCCCGCAGAGCCAGAGGTCACCGGCTTCGAAGCTGCGGTCCGACGGATCGACGGCCGCGAGGTCGTCCTGGAGGAGACGTTCTTCTATCCGGAGGGCGGCGGACAACCGGCCGATCGCGGCTTCCTCGACGGCGTCGCGGTCACGCACGTCCGTAAGGCTAACGGCGAGGTAGTCCACGAGCTCGCCACCGAACCGGACGTCGCGGCGAGCGACGTCGTGCAGGGCGCGATCGATCCGGACTTCCGGACCTACTGTGCCCGCGCCCACACCGCGAGCCACGCACTCTTCGGTGCCGGACGCCGGCTCTTCGAGGACCTCGGATACGGCGGGTTCGGCATCACCGAAGCGAAGGTCCGTGTCGACCTCGCGACGCCGACCGAGGTCGACGACGCGGCGCTGGTCGAACTCGAACGCCTGGTCAACCGGGTCGTCTGGGACTCCCGCGACGTGACCTGGGAGCAGGTCCCGCGCGAGGACGCGCTCGGCCGCGAGGACGTGGCCTTCAATAGCGCGACGGAAGAGGGGGTCACCGACGCCGAGCAGGTACGACTCGTCGAGATCGAGGGCTGGGACGTGGCCGCCTGCGGCGGCACGCACGTCCGAAACACGAACGAGATCGGGCCGGTGACGGTCCTCGACAGATCGAATCCGGGTGAGGGACTGACCCGAGTCACCTTCGCGGTCGGTCCCGCGGCGATCGATCGACGAGCGAGCGAAGCGACTGCCGCTCGTCGCGCGGCCCGCACGCTCGACGCGCCGCTGACCGACATCGACGACGCCGCCGAGCGGCTCCGCGCCGACCACGAGGCGCTGTCCGAGACGATCGACGACCTTCGCGAGCAGGTCGTCACTGTGCGCCTCTCGGCGCTCGCAGACGAGACCGTGACCCGCGAGGACGCGGAGTGGCTCGTGGGCACGGTTCCGCACGCGGACGCAAACGATCTCGCGGAGCACGCCCAGCGCGCGGCCGACGGCAGCGCGGACGTCGTCGCCCTGGTGGGGGAGTCGGGCGACTACCTGGCCGTCGCGTCGGCTGGCGACGTCGACGCCGGGGAGGTCGTCGAGTCCGTCACCACCGCGTTCGGCGGTGGCGGCGGGGGGTCCCCTGCCCTCGCCCAGGCGGGTGGACTCGACGCTAGCGCCGACGAGGTCGTCGACTTCCTTCGCGGCTGACGCGTGGGCCATCGACGTGCCTTTCATTGCCTCCGGCCTAGACCCGACCGTGACTGCGAGGCACGAGGCCATCGTCTACGACCTCGACGGAACGCTCGTCGGACTCGACGTCGACTGGGATGCGGCCCGTAGCGACGCCGTGGCCGTGCTCCGGGCACGTGGGGTCGAGGAGGCGCCGGAGATGGACCTCTGGGACGCGCTCGAGGCCGCTACCGCCGCGGGCGAGCCCGGGGTTCGTCGCCGCGTCGGCGAGGCGATCGCGGAGCACGAGCGATCCGGCGCCCGGAGCGCCGTTCGGCTCCCGGCGGCCGATCGGCTCCCCCACGACGTCCCCGTCGGTGTCTGCTCGCTGAACAGCGAGGGTGCCTGTCGCATCGCCCTCGAACTGCACGGCATCGACGCGCACGTCGATGCGGTCGTCGGCCGGGATTCGGTGGGGCCCTACAAGCCCGATCCGGCACCGCTCCTGGAGACGATCGGCCGACTGCAGGTGGACCCGGCGTCCGCGCTCTTTGTCGGCGACAGCGAGCGGGACGAACTGACGGCAGAACGGGCCGGCGTTGCCTTCTCGTACGTCTCCGAGTATCTCGACGAGGAGTGACTACGGAGCGTCGGCGCCCGTCGCGTCGTCGCGCTGCCGCCAGTGGGCGTACGCGTACACGGTGACCGCGGTGAGGAGCCAGACGACGGCGCCGACGCGGACGGCAAAGGAGAGCCGGGCGGTCCAGGTCGGCAGCGAGACCAGCAGGGAGAGCAGCGCGACGAGCGGTGCTCCCGCGACGATGGTCGCCACGAAGGTGACCTGCATGACCCACCCGTAGTCGACCCCCTCTGGATCCGTTCGCTCGACGCGGGGCGTCACGTCCGCGGCTTGCCCCCGGTCCACCTTGCCCCTACCGGTTTCGCCCTTGCACCCGAACTGGTAAGGCCGCGCGAGTGTGACGAACCCGGTATGACGTCCGTCCGGGACCTCCAGTCGAAGTGTGGGGAGGAGCCGATCACGATGCTCACCGCCTACGACGCCGTCACGGCCGAACTCGCCGACGCCGCCGGCGTCGACGTCCTCTTGGTAGGCGACAGCATGGGCAACGCCGTCCTCGGGTACGACTCGACGCTCCCGGTCACGGTCGACGAGGTGGCCGCCCGGACCGGGGCGGTCGCACGCGGCGCCGAGGAGGCGCTGGTCGTCGCGGACATGCCGTTTCTCTCCTTCGGTCACGACCTCGCCGAGGGCGTCGAGAACGCCGGACGAATGCTCAAGGAGGAAGGCGCGAACGCCGTCAAGATCGAGAGTGGGTCGCACACGATCGAACTGACCGAACGACTCACCGAAATGGGCGTCCCGGTCGTGGCTCACGTCGGCCTGACGCCCCAGAGCGTCAACCAGACCGGCTACGTCCAGCAGGGGCACGACCCGGACGAGGCACGGGAGATTTTCGACCTCGCGGTGGCCCACGAGGAGGCGGGCGCCTTCGCGTGCGTCCTCGAACACATTCCCGCGAACCTGGCGGCCCAGATCACGGATGACCTCGCTATTCCGACGATCGGCATCGGTGCCGGACCCGACTGCGACGGGCAGGTCCTCGTTTACACCGACGCCGTCGGGCTCTCGGACTGGACGCCGCCGTTCGCCGAGTCCTTCGGCGACGTCCGGCCGGCGATGGCCGAGGCGATGGCGGCGTTCGTCGCGGCCGTCGAGGACGGAGAGTTCCCGAGCGAGGAGCACTCCCACGTCGCGGACGAACTGGACGACATCTACTGAGCCGGACTCCGCCCGCTACTCGGTCGTCTCGCTCGGGTACCAGTATCTGGGGACGAACTGCAAACAAACCAAACGCTTGGATCGCCCAGTTACTTATAAATAATAGCGAAAACTATTTAAGTCTAGCTTGATTACCTAATGTTAGTATGAGTGTGAAAGAGCAGCTCGTCGGTGCGGACGTCGGCGTCGGTCGTCGCGAGTACGACGACCGCGTCGAGATCGTCGCGGACTTCGGTCCAGGGACGGACACCAGCGTCGACGTCGTCGACGACACGGTGATCGTCGTCGCAGGCGACGAGCAACACGAACTCGCCGTCGAGGGCGACGCGCGAGCGTTTATGAAAAACGGCGTCGTCACCATCGAGGTGGACGAATGAAACTCACCGTCAAACCCCTGAAACAGAAGGACGCTGGCCGCGGCCTCGCGGCGGTCGACAGCGCGGCCATGGACGAACTGGGGCTCGAGAACGGGGACTACGTCGTCCTCGAGGGTCGCGACGGCCGCGCCGTCGCACGCGTCTGGCCCGGGTACGCCGAAGACCAGGGGCGTGGCGTCGTCCGTATCGACGGGCAGCTCCGCCAGGAGACCGGCGTCGGGATCGACGACTCCGTCGCGGTCGAGCCTGCGGACGTCCAGCCCGCCAAGCAGTTGACGGTCGCGCTCCCCCAGAACCTCCGGGTCCGGGGCAACGTCGGCCCGATGATTCGCTCGAATCTCCAGGGACAGGCCGTCACCGCCGGGCAGACGGTGCCCGTTTCCTTCGGGTTGGGACCGCTCTCGAGCATGTCCGGCCAGAAGATCCCGCTGAAAGTGGCCGCGACCGAGCCCGACGGGACCGTCGTCGTCACGGACGGGACCGAAATCGAGGTCTCCGAGCAGCCAGCCGAACAGATCGCGGGCGAGGCGGAGACCGAGCGCGCCGAGACGCCGGACGTCGCCTACGAGGACATCGGCGGGCTGGACGACGAACTCGAGCAGGTCCGCGAGATGATCGAGCTGCCGATGCGCCACCCCGAGCTGTTCCAGCAGCTCGGCATCGAACCGCCGAAGGGCGTCCTGCTCCACGGCCCGCCGGGGACCGGCAAGACCCTGATGGCCAAGGCCGTCGCCAACGAGATCGACGCGTACTTCACGACGATCTCCGGGCCGGAGATCATGTCGAAGTACTACGGCGAGAGCGAGGAGCAACTCCGCGAGGTCTTCGAGGAGGCAGAAGAGAACGCCCCCGCCGTGGTCTTCATCGACGAGATCGACTCGATCGCGCCAAAGCGCGGCGAGACCTCTGGCGACGTCGAGCGCCGCGTCGTCGCACAGCTCCTGAGTCTGATGGACGGCCTCTCCGAGCGCGGCGAGGTCATCGTCGTCGGCGCGACCAACCGCGTCGACGCCATCGACCCCGCGCTGCGCCGCGGCGGCCGCTTCGACCGCGAGATCGAGGTCGGCGTCCCGGACAAGGACGGCCGCACCGAGATTCTCCAGGTCCACACGCGCGGGATGCCCCTGGACGACGAGATCGACCTCGACGTCTACGCCGAGAACACCCACGGGTTCGTCGGCGCCGACCTCGAACAGTTGGCCAAGGAGGCCGCGATGAACGCCCTCCGCCGGGTCCGCCCCGACCTCGACCTGGAAGCCGAGGAGATCGACGCCGAGACCTTGGAGAAGCTGACGGTCACCGAACGGGACATGAAGGACGCGCTCAAGGGCATCGAGCCCAGCGCGCTGCGCGAGGTCTTCGTCGAGGTGCCGGACGTCACCTGGGAGGACGTCGGCGGCCTCGAGGACACCAAGGACCGGCTCCGTGAGACCATCCAGTGGCCCCTCGACTACCCCGAGGTCTTCGAGCAGATGGACATGCAGGCCGCCAAGGGCGTGCTGATGTACGGCCCGCCCGGCACCGGCAAGACGCTGCTCGCGAAGGCCATCGCCAACGAGAGCCAGAGCAACTTCATCTCCATCAAGGGGCCGGAGCTGCTCAACAAGTACGTCGGCGAGAGCGAGAAGGGCGTCCGCGAGGTCTTCGAGAAGGCCCGGTCGAACGCACCGACCGTGGTCTTCTTCGACGAGATCGACTCCATCGCAGGCGAGCGCGGCCAGCACTCGGGTGACTCGGGCGTCGGCGAGCGCGTCGTCTCCCAGCTTCTGACCGAACTGGACGGGCTCGAGGAACTGGAGGACGTCGTCGTCATCGCGACGACCAACCGGCCGGACCTGATCGACCAGGCCCTGATCCGCCCCGGCCGGCTCGACCGGCACGTCCACGTGCCAGTCCCCGACGAGGAGGGTCGCCGGAAGATCTTCCAGGTCCACACGGAGCACAAGCCGCTGGCCGACGACGTCGACCTCGACCGCCTGGCCCGCCGGACTGAGGGCTACGTCGGCGCCGACATCGAGGCGGTCTGCCGCGAGGCCTCCATGGCGGCGTCCCGGGAGTTCATCACCAGCGTGGACCCCGAGGACATCGACGACTCCATCGGCAACGTCCGCGTGACCGCAGATCACTTCGAACAGGCCCTGGACGAGGTCGGGCCGAGCGTCGACGCGGACGTCCGCGAGCGCTACGAGGAGATCGAGGAGCGCTTCGACCGCGCCGACGCCGGCGTCGAGGACGAGGGCGAAGTGGAACGAACGTTCCACTAGGAACCGCCTTTTCGCCGGGTCCTCGGGCCCTTCGAGACAGGAATTCGTAGTACTACGTCTGTCCCTCGACGTCCAGGAGCCGCTGGAGGACGAGGCCGTCGAACCGGTACAGGTGCTCGGCGATGGGATCGTCTCGGCTCAGTCGATAGCGCGTACTGGACCCGGTCTGACGCGTCTCTGCTATCACGCCGAGTGCGACGAGGTCGTCTATGTGCTCGTAGACGGTGCTTCGGGCGACGCCGGCCTGCTCTGCGACTTCGGTTATCGTGAGGTCGAACTCGCGCTCGTCCACGAAGACGGAGAGGATCCGTGTTCTCGCCGGGGTTCCGAACAGACGGACTAACGGTGTGTCGTCAGCGAAGGGCTCGGAGTCAGTGGCAGTCTCGCTCATGGCCGATTAGGTGCTACCGAGTAGTCGTTCGCTTTCGCCCATAAGTGTTGGGCTCAGAAAACAAACTCGTAGTGAAGAACGAACGTCTCTCCCCGAACTTTACGTCGGAATCCGCACCTACCTCGGGTCGACGTGACTGACCAGGAGGTTCGGAATCGACTCGTTCGGAAACTCCTGCGGAAGCGAGTCGTCGGGTCGCACAAGAAGCAGGTCGACACGGTGATGAACTGGCTTCCCTCACACGAACAGGGGCGTGGTCGCAGGGAACTCGAGGAGATGGTCTCCGACCCGAACGAACCGGTGGAAGCCTACGGTGGTGGCCATCGACGGAACGTCCGACTAACTTCAGTTGATGGGGCTGTCCAGTACCTGCGGAACAACGGGGGTGACGTGCCGTTCGGATTCGACTGATCGAACGACGGGACCCACGCCGGATTCCTGGACCTGCCGAACCCAATTGCGCCGGCCGGTGCCGGTACTACTCCTCGAGGTAGAGGTATCCGGCCGCCAGCACCACGACCACCTCGGCCACCTTCGAGACGATGGCGAGGTCCATCAGTCGGCCGCTCTGCACGAAGAACGCGACGATGGTCACGAGGGCGTAGCCCGCGGCGACGACGTACAGTTCTCGCCGCCAGTAGCGCGTGAGATACAGGAGCACGCCCCCGATCCAGCCGGCGGCGTTCAGGTAAAACAGGTAGGCGACGGTCTGATTGAAGTTCATCAGTCGCGGCGCCAGCATGAGGTGGATCGCCGCCGAGACGACTGCGGCCAGAATCGCCACGTACGCGACGGGATGACTGGGCAGTTGGAATAACTGGTCCGAGTCGCGGGCCGCAGTCGAACGCTGTGACATGGTTTCACTGTCACCCGGTATCTGCAAATACGTTTGGCCGGGGTCAGGCTCCGCCGAGGTCGGCTAGAATCTCGTCGGCGTGGTCTTCGGGGTCCACGCCCTCGTAGGCGTATGCGATCTCGGCGTCTCCGTCGATCACGTAGGTGTTCCGGAAGACGCCGTCGACGACGTTGCCGAACACGTTCTTCTCGCCGTAGGAGTCGTAGGCCGACGAGACGGCGCCGTCCTCGTCGGAGAGCAGTCGGAAGGGAAGGTCGTACTCCGCGGCGAAGTCCGCGAGGTCGGAGACGGGGTCGTCGCTGACGCCGAGAACGGCGACGTCGCGGTCCTCGTAGTCGCCCCAGCGGTCCCGGAAGCTACACGCCTCGGTGGTACAGCCCGGCGTGTCGGCGCGGGGGTAGAAGTACAGGACGACCCGTTGACCGCGATAGTCCGAGAGGGAGACCGGCTCGCCGTCCTGGTCGGGCAGTTCGAAGTCGGGGGCCTGCTGGCCTGGGTCGAGCATGGTCGTCCTGTGCCCGGCGCGACCTTGGCTCTGGCGACGTCGCGACGGACGAGAACCGGGGCCGTCGTCAGGGTTAACACGCTCGGGCGTGAAGCCGTTGGCATGAGTAGCACGGCCGAGGAACCCGAACCCGGCGGCACCGCAGTCACGGTCACCGACGACGCAGCGTCGGAGGCACTCGACCTCATGTCGGGCGAGGGCATGGACGTCGACGAGGCCGGGCTCCGGCTGTTCGTCCAGCAGGGGGGCTGTGCGGGGCTGTCCTACGGGATGCGCTTCGAGCACGAACCCGAGGACGACGACACCGTCACCGAACACGACGGCCTGCGGATCTTCGTGGACCCGGCGAGCATGAACTACATCGAGGGGTCGGTCCTCGAGTTCGAAGGCGGCCTCCAGGGCGCCGGGTTCCACGTCGAGAACCCGAACGTGGTCAGCGAGTGTGGCTGCGGCGAGAGCTTCCGGACCTAGTCTGCCAGTTCGAAGGCCACCCGGACCTCCGCCTGGTACTCCCTGCCCTCGACGCTTGCGATCTCGACGCCGATGTCCTCGACTTCGACCCACTGGACGTTGTCCAGCGTCGACTCCGCGCGGTCGACGGCGTCCTCGACCGCGTCCTCGATGCTCTCCGAGCTCGTGCCGATGAGTTCGATCTTCTTGAATACCATTGTGGAACCTCCGGTCCGATCGGGCTGGACGGTGCGGCTGCCCGACCGATGAAGTGTTCTGTCGGCTCGTCGATAGGCGTTTGGGTGATTCCAGCGCCGTGGGCAGTCCTGGCGCCGGTCACTCGGCGAGTCGCGCGTACTCGTCGTCGGTGAGGTCGATCGCTGTGGCTGCGACGTTTTCCGCGAGGTGCGCCGGATCGGACGTTCCAGGGATGGGGAGGATGACCGGCGAGTGGCGCAGGAGCCAGGCGAGGGCGACCTGCCGTGGTGTGGCGTCGTGGTCGTCAGCGATCGCAGCCAGCGACTCCTCGCGGTCGTCCAGGTCGCCAGCCCCGAGCGGGAACCACGGAATGAAGCCGACGTCGTACTCCTCGCAGGCCGCCAGGACGTCCTCGGACTCGCGGTTGGCGACGTTGTACCGGTTCTGGACGGTGGCGATCTCGACCTGCTCGCGCGCCCGTTCGAGCTGGTCGACGTCGACGTTCGAGAGCCCGACGTGGGAGACGAGTCCCGCGTCCTTCAGTTCGGCGAGGGCCTGGACGCTGTCCTCGAAGGGGGTGTCGGGGTCCGGCCGGTGATACTGCAGCAGATCGATCGTGTCCACGCCGAGGCGGTCGCGGCTCACCAGCGCCTGGTTGTGCAGGTAGTCCGGGTCGCCGTGGGGCAGCCAGTCGCCGTCCTGCGTCCGCAGGAGGCCGGCCTTGGTCGCGACCACCGCGTCGTCCGGTTCGAGCGCGTCGCGGATCAGCCGCTCGCTGACGCCGGGGCCGTAGGAGTCCGCGGTGTCGACGAAGTCGACGCCGAGTTCGACGGCCCGCCGGAGCACCTCCCGGGCTCGGTCCTCGTCGTCCGGCCGACCGATGACGTTCTCGCCGGTCAGTTGCATCGCCCCGTAGCCGAACCGGTGGACGGTGAGGTCGCCACCGATGTCGAAGGTGTCACTCTGGTTCGTCGGTGCCATGCTACAGGTGGGAGCGCGCGACCGAAAAGCCCACCGGCAACGACGCTTACGTCCGCGACCGCTGTCCGGCGACCTCGTAGTCTTCCTCGTCGACGCCGATGACGGCCCACTCGTAGTCGAGGTCGCGACGGGCGAGTTCGCGCTCGACCTCGTCGAGTCGGTCCGCGTACGTCACGAAGCACCGAAACTCGCCTGATTCCGGCGGTGTGTCCACGTCACTCATCGGCGTGACGTGGACTGTGCGCCACTTCCGTTCGGCTCGCAGGTTTCCCCCGTCCGTCGAAACCCGGTATCCCAGTTCCGTGAAGATCGACTTCGCCTCTTCCTTGAGTGACGTGCTAACAACACCCATTCGTATTCCAGTACCCGCGGACGGACCTTAAGCGTAACTAACTGACACTGACAGTACAGGACGTTCGGATCCCCGTCTCCCACGAATTGCTCAGCACGGCGGACGGCGACGTGGGCCGGTGGGGCTAGACGCGACGCGAGGCGGGAATCACTCGTGGGCCGCGTCCCACTCCTCGGCCTTGTGGAGGTTGCGACACCGGTTGCACTCGATTCGGCCCATGGAGTCGACGGCCGTGTCCAGCGTCTCGCAGTTCGTACACCAGAACCCCCAGCGCGACTGGCGGTCGGGGTCCGCGTAGACGACGTAGAATGGCCCCTTCGAGCCGCGTTCGACCTGGTCCGATGCGACGTACAGGGTGGCGCCCTCGGGTCCGGTCACCTCGTCCATGGGCCACGTTCGGACCGGGTCGTCATACCGTTGTTCACTTCGGCCGTCCCTGGTCGTCTTCCACCAACGGGAACACTTGAGTGGCGCCATCGGCTAGGCTCTCTCCATGACCCAGGTCGTGGTGCCCGTCAGATACCCTCCGAACGATCACTCTCTCGCGACGCTCCGCGAGGCGGCCCGAATCGCCCGAGACCGGGACGCCGAACTGACGGTCCTCCACGTCGACCTCTATCACGACAGCCGACACGTCACGCGCCGACACCTCAAGCGGGCGGTCGAGGACGCCGTCGACGGACTCGAGCACGTCAGGTACGTCGTCCGCCGGGGCCTCCTCGTCGAGGAGACCATCCTCGAGGAGGTCGCGGCCCAGGGCGCGGACGTCGTCGTCATCGGCAAGCGCCAGGCCGGTCGATGGCGACAGATGGTCCGCCGTCTCGTCGACGACCCGGACATCGAGCACTTCCTCCAGAACGAACTCGACTGCCAGGTCGTCACGGTGGACGCCGTCTGACGGCACACGCCGGTCCCCGTACCACTGCTCAGCGGTCGTCGTCCGACACGTCCTCGCCAGCCTGCGGTGAACCTGCGGAATCTGTCGGACCGTCCCGCCAGGGACGTCCCTGGCCGCGAACCTGGGGACGGGTCCCCCCGCGCTGCGGGTTGCCGGCCTGACCGACGCCGTCAACCGAGAGCGCCCCGCTCGTCTCGTCGAAGACGAGGTGGGAGTGCGGGTAGGCGAACTCGAGGTCGTCGTCCTCGGCGAAGACCCGATCGACGTTCTCCTGGACCTGCGAGCGGACCGCCGGGATGCGGTAGGGAACGCGCACCCAGAACCGGAGCGTCAGGGCGATGCCGTTGTCCGCGAAACTCTCGATCAGGCAGTTCGGCGCCGCCGGATAGCGGGCGGCCCCGATACGAATGCTCGGGCCACCCTCGATGACGCCCTCGACCTTCCGGGCCGCCTCCTCGATTCGCCGCTGTGCGGTACCGACGTCACTCTCGTAGGTGATGAGGACGGGCAAGGAAAGGCGCGTCCGCGGGTCCTCCGCAGAGAAGTTGTAGACGTCGCGGTCCCGGATGGTCCCGTTCGGGATCACGAGGAAGGTGTTGTCGAGCGTGAATATCTTGGTGTACCGGAGGGTGATGTCCTCGACGAAGCCCCGCTTGCCGTCCTCGTCCAGCTGGATCATGTCGCCGATCTCGAAGGGCTGGTCGGCCAGGAGGAAGACGCCACTGATGACGCTACCGACGATCGGCGCCAGGATGACACCGACCACGGCAGAGAAGACCGTCACAGAGAGGGCGATGTTCCCCAGGTCGAGGCCGTTGATGCGGAGGACGACCAGGAGCGCGCCGACGAAGACGAGCGCCCGGATTCCGCTCAGTGCCGTTCGCGTCAGACTCGGCCGGTCGAACCGCCGGGCGAGGCGCCGGCCGAACAGGCGGACGGCCAGGCGGGCGACGACGTAGGCGAGCGCGAAGACGACGACGGAGGCCGTGAGTTCGACGACCCAGATCGGCAGCCACTCGGGGAGCAGGGCACCGAGACCGAGATCGCCGGCCAGGGGGCCCTGCGAGACGTTGCCGCCGGGCGTCGCGGTCCCGTCGACGGCGGGGACGGTCGCGTCTGGCGGGACCGGAAGCATACGCAATCCACACCGTCGCCTGAAAAAAGGGTTGTGACCCGGCGCCCGTCAGACCTCGCGGACGCCCTCGTCGGTGACGACCGAGTCGAGCAGTCGGGTCGGGGTCGCGTCGTAGGCCGGGTTGTCGATTTCGAAGCCCTCGGCGGGTTCGAGCATGACTTCGCTCGCGGCGCGCTCCTCGTTCTCGAAGGCGAAGCCGCCGTCGACGACCTTCGCGGCGGAGCCGATGGCAGTCACTGGCACGCAGACGTCTGCGGCCGTCGCAGCGATCGGGTAGGTCCCGACCCGGTTGTAGAGCACCTCGTCGACGACGCAGTCCATGCCGACGACGACGCGGTCACAGTCGGGGAGGACGTGGCCTGCGGCGCTGTCGACCACGAGGTGCGTCTCGATCTCCGGGAACTCCGCGAGGCGGCGGGCCATCTTCCGACCCAGGTATCGCGGGCGCGCTTCGGTGACGTAGACGGTGAACGTCGCCCCGTCGTCGATGGCCCGCGCGAGCGCGGAGAGGACGGTCGTGGAGTAGTCGTGGGTGAGCAGCGTGTCGTCGTCGACGAGCAGGTCCGCGGCGGCCGCGGCGGCGCGGCGCTTGCCCGTCTCGACGCGCTCGACGACGTCGTTGACCGTCTCGCTGGTCAGGTCCAGTGCGGCCTGGAGGTCGTCGGGATCCGCATCCCGGACCGTCTGGACGATCTCGTGTTGGGTATTGTGCAGCGACGCGTGGGACGGATTCGCCCGCCGGAGGGCGTTGCTGTTTCGCTCGAGCGTCCGGAGGTACTCTTCGACTGAGGGGTAGTCGCGTTCGGTGAGTTCCAGCAGCGCCCGGGCGGCCTTCACGGCGACGACCGAGGAGCTGTGAGTCTGCATGTCCGCGATCTCCTCGGCGGTCTCGTCGATCATACCGGTGCGTCGGCGCGACCCGACAAAGACCTTTCCCGCTACCGTCCGTCGACCTCGGCCGGCGAGGGAGCCGAACGGACTAAGGCCGCCGGTGGACAATCGGGTGACGAATGGTCGGTGACGACGAGCGCGGCGTCTCTGAGGCGATGGGCGTCGGGATCCTGGTGGTGTTCACGGTCGTCGTGACGGCGACCGTCGGCATCAGCGTCCTCTTCGTCCAGGGTGGCTCCACGGGCACGACCGCGACGTTTTCCTTCGAGCACAACGCCGAGAGCGGCTCGATGCTGGTCGAACACGACGAGGGCGATTCGGTGGCGGCCGGGAGTCTCGTGGTCGAGTCGGACACCAACAGCATGACCTGGGCGCAAATTGCCAACGCGCCTCCCAACGAGACGATCGGGCCCGGCCAGGCGATCCAGCTGAGTTCGGCCAGCGCGTGGGGGGAGTCCGTCAACTCGGACACGCCCATCGAAATCTACCACGCGCCCGGCGAGGGTAACCGGACGATGCTCGACGCCTGGGAGAACTAGCCCTTGATGTTGCAGACGGGGAGAGTCTTGGCGACCGTGTCGCCGATGCCGAGGGCGTCCGAGACGCGCACCACCTCGTCGACGTCCTTGTAGACGCCCGGGGCCTCCTCGGCGACCGTCGCGCCGCTCTGGGCCTTCACGTACACCTGCTGTTGTTCGCGCAGGTCGTCCTGGACGTCCTCGCCCCAGAACTCCTGTTTCGCCTGGGTCCGGCTCATCAGCCGCCCCGCGCCGTGGGCAGTCGACCCGAACGTCTCTGCGAGGGAGCGGTCCCCGCCGCGGAGCACGTAACTGCCGGTACCCATGCTCCCCGGGATGATGATCGGCTGGCCCACGTCGCGGTAGGCCGGGGGAACCTCCTCCCGGCCGGCGGGGAAGGCCCGCGTGGCTCCCTTGCGGTGGACGAACAGCTCGCGCTCGGCCCCGTCCTCCACCGCGTGTACCTCCTTCTTCGCGATGTTGTGGGCCACGTCGTAGAGCAGGTCCATCTCCATGGCCTCCCAGTCGCGCTCGAAGACCGACTCGAAGACCCGCCGCGTCTGGTGGGTGATGAGCTGGCGGTTGACCCACGCGAAGTTGATCGCCGCACACATCGCGCGGTAGTACGCGTCGGCCAGCTGGGAGCCAGCGGGCGCCGCGGCGAGTTCCTTGTCGGGGAGCTGGTCCAGGAGCCCGGCGTGGGTCTGCTCGATTTCTCGCAGGTAGTCCGTACAGACCTGGTGCCCGAGGCCGCGGGACCCACAGTGGATCAGGACGACGACCTGGTCCTCGGCGAGGCCGAAGTCCGCGGCGACGTCCTCTCGGAAGACTTCGGCGACGCGCTGGACCTCGAGGAAGTGGTTCCCGCTGCCGAGACTCCCGACCTGGTTCTTCCCGCGGTCCTTGGCCTTCTGGGAGACGGCGCTCGCGTCGGCCTCGGGGCGGTGCCCCTCGTCCTCGCAGTGTTCCAGGTCGTCGGGAACCGCGTACCCCTCCTCGAGGGCCCACGCCAGCCCGCGCTCCAGGATGGCCTCCACGTCGGCGACGGCCCCCTCGTGGATCCCACCGCCACCGAGCCCGGAGGGCACGTTCGCGAACAGCGCCTCGACGAGTTCGGCCTCGCGGCCCTGGAGGTCGTCGTAGGTGAGGTTCGTCCGGACCATCCGGACGCCGCAGTTGATGTCGTACCCGACTGCGCCGGGCGAGATGCAGCCGTCCTCGGCGTCGATGCCGGCGACCCCGCCGACCGGGAAGCCGTACCCCTGGTGACCGTCGGGCATGCAGACCGCGTACTTGCGGATGCCCGGGAGGTGGGTCGTGTTCTGCAACTGTTCGAGGGTCTTGTCCTCGGCGATCTCTTCCAGGAGTGGCTCGCTCGCCAGGACGCGGGCCGGGACGCGCATGTCGCCGGTCCGGGGGATCTCCCAGACGTGCTCTTTGACGCGGTGGAGGGTCACGTCGCCGGCGTCGAACGTGTCGCTCATGCCTGGTGGTCCGCCCGGCGGCCTCAAATAGGGTTCGACCCGGCCGACTCAGACGTCGAAGACGACGTAGGCGTCCCAGCCGTCCGGGCGCTCCGAGAGGTCCATCTCGGAGTACGTGACGGCCTTGAGGTCGCGCGCGGCGACCTCGGCCAGCCCCACACCCCGGTAGCTGGCATCGATCCGCCACCCGTCGGTCTCCTCCGTGACCTCCGCGGCGTTGTCGACGGGCAGGACGCTCCGGACGTCCCGCTCGTAGATGAGTTCGTCCAGGTAGTCGAACAGCAGCGCCTCGAGACCCTCCGCGGTGACGGACACCGCGTGCCGGTCACCGGTCGCGGGGACCTCGTCACACATCGCTGCCGCCATGCCGTCGGCGACGGCCGCGAAGACGCCCCCGAGCGTCGGCGCGGTGGCCTCGACTGCGACGTCGGCGGTGTGCTCGCGTAGGGCGAAGGTGCCGGCGTCTCCGGGGCCCGTCACGCGGTCTCTCCCGACCGGTCGATCCGCCGCACGACCTCCGTGGTCTCCGGGTCGTGTTCGACGGCGACGCCGAAGGAGACGACCGAGGTGATGCCCTCCTCGACGGTGAGGTCGACGTCGTGGACCTGGTCCTCGTCGACGTGCATGATGAACCCGCCCATGAACGGGTTCGGGCCCATCGGCATGAACACGGTGATCATCTCGTCGCCGCCCACCACCGCCTGGATCTGGTTCGGCGGTTCGGCGGTCTTGAACGCGACCGAGTACGACCCCTCCTCGGGGTACTCGACGAGGACGACCTCCTGGAAGTTGTCCGTGTCCCCCTCGAGCATCAGCTCGCTGATCCGGTCGAGCGGGGCGTATATGGAGCTGACGCCGGGAATCTGGGCCATCGTCGAGTCGAGGCCCTGCTTCAGTCGGTTCCCGCCGACGTTGCTCTCGTTGATCAGCCCCACCACGAGGATCGAACAGAACAGGACGGTCGCCGCGACCGCCTGCGGCAGCAGGGAACTGCCGCTCTCGCTCCCGAGGGCACTCCGGATCGGGATGACCAGCGGGTCGAGCAGGCCCGAGAGCAGGTCGATCACGATCAGGAGGACGACGGCGGTGACGAGGACGGGCACGACGATGGCCGTCCCGGCCACCAGCGCCTGTCTGAGGAACTCCTGCAAACTCCGCTCGCCGACGACGGGACCGCCCGAACCCTGTGTCATGGGCCCGCGTTCGACGCCCGGGTGTGAAAGCGTTCCGCCACTTCGGCCGTCGTCGCGCGCCCCAGCCCGCGGACACGCGCGTCGAGCAGGCCGGTGGAGTTATATCTGGCCCCGCCGCTACAGACGCCTAGTGAGCGTCCACGTGGAGCGACGGGAGGTCAGCCCGGGCCACGACGACTACGTCGGGGCGGCCTGGGACCTCAAGGAACACATCCGCCACGACGACGGCGTCCTCCGCCAGCGTCGCGGCTTCTTCGAGGACGCCTACCGTCGTTCGACGGTCTATCTCTACCTCGACCGGAGCCGCGAGGACCACGTCATCGGCTTCGCCGCCGTCCGCCGCGACGGCTACATTCTCTTTCTCGCCGTGGACGACGACTACCGCGACCAGGGCTTTGGCAAGCGCCTCGTCGCGAACGTGGCCGAGGAACACGCGACGGTTACCTGCCACGCCCGGACGACCAACCGCGAGGCCCTGCGCTTTTACAAGCACCTCGGGTTCGAGGTCAAGCGCCGCATCGACAGCTACTACGAAGACGGCGGCGACGCCTACTACCTGACGCTCGGCGAGGACGCCGGGTTCCGGGAGCGACTGGCGGGCCTGCTGGGCCGGTAGCAAGGCGGCGGTGGCCAGGCGCAAGTCCTATTGTCGCACTCTGACAATCGGGGGCCGATGGAGGAGCGCACGCGGGCGTACCTGCGCGGCCGGTTCGGCGACTACTACCGCCGGACGTCGGTCGAGCGGCCGCCCGACGCGGACGCGCGCGAGTGGGGGTACGTCCCGTGGACGGACGGCCCCGGCGAGACGATGGTCCGCCACCAGTCGCTCCTCGACGTGGGCGACCTCGAGGGCTTTCTGGCCCGCGAGCGCCCCAAGCACGTCTACTTCTCCGCCGGCCGGTACGAGGACCCCGGGGCCAGCACCATGGGCGGGAAGTCCTGGCTGTCCTCGGATCTCGTCTTCGACCTCGACGCCGACCACCTCCCCTCGGTCACACTCGGCGAGGACTCCTACGCGGAGATGCTCGCGAAGTGCAAGGACGCCCTCGGCCGTCTCCTGTCCTTTCTGGAGGAGGACTTCGGCTTCGAGGACCTCACCGTCGTCTTCTCGGGGGCCCGCGGCTACCACGTCCACGTCCGCGACGACGCGATCCAGCACCTGGAGAGCGACGGTCGCCGGGAAATCGTCGACTACGTCCGGGGCATCGGCCTGGAACTCGACGCCCTGGTCTCGGAAGAACCCGTGGCGGGGACCGCCGGGCGCTCCAGTCCGGCCCACAAGCGCACGCTCTCGACGGCGGGTGGCTGGAGCGCGCGGGCACACGCCCATGTCGTCGACGTCGTCGAGGACCTGGTGGCGATGGACGAGGAGTCGGCCATCGAACGGCTTCAGGACTTCGAGGGCGTCGGCGAGCGCAAGGCGGAAGCGGCCCTCGCGGCGGCCAGGGAGAACACGGACGCGATCCGCGAGGGCAACATCGACGTCCATCCTGCCTTCCACGGCATCGCCCGGGCACTCGTCGACGAGGTCGTCGCGGCGGACAACGCGCCGATCGACGAGCCCGTGACCACGGACACCAACCGCCTGATCCGGCTCCCCGGCAGCCTCCACGGCGGGAGCGGCCTCGTCGTCCAGCGCATCGACCGCGACGCCATCGCGGACTTCGACCCGCTCGTCCACGGCGTGCCCGAGACCTTCCGCGGCCATGAGATCACCGTCGAGGTGACGGAGGGCGGCGAGGTCGAACTGGGGGGCGACACCTTTACACTCGATCCGGGGCGACGTACAGTTCCCGAGTACCTCGGCGTGTTCCTGATGGCCAGGGGCCGCGCCGAGAAGGGGAGGGAGTAGGATGGATCTCGATCAACTCCAGTCGGTGCGCGACCGCGAGCGCCAGACCGACCGTCTCCAGCAACTGCGCGAGTCCTTCTACGAGGAGGCGGCCGACTTCGTGGCGGACCTCCGCGCCGAGCGCGACGCCGCGGCCGAGGAGGCCGCGGACCCGTTCGACTCCCCGCAGGTCAACCGCCTTACCGACCGGATCCGCACGGCCGAACAGACCCTCGAGGCGATCTACGAGAAGCGGGTCGGCAAGGTCGTCAAGGCCGCGACGTTCGCGGCCGCGGACCTTCCGGCCGAGGCTGAGGGAATGACCAAGGAGGAAGCCGACCTCTTCGACACCCTCGTCGACGAGATCGAGGCCAACCGTGCGCGCGTGCTGGACCGGCTCCGGGGTGACCACGCCGGCGACGTCCCGGCAGCGCCCGCCGACAGCGACGGCGGGCCGGCCGACGGCGACGAGGGGGTTCCCGCAGCCGACCTGATGGGGGAGGACACGGGCGATTCCGACGCCGGGCCACCTGATGGCGGCGCGAGCGACGACGAGCGGCCCCCGCCACCGCCACCCACAGAAGCCGACGACGCCGGCGCCGGGGACCCGGAACTCGATCCAACGAGCGACGCCGCGTCGGACGGCGCACCACCGGCCGACGCGGCGGAGGTCGACCCGGACGCGGCGGTCACTGACGCGGGAGAGCCCGACGTCGAGCGACAGCTCGTCCGTATCACGGACGACGTGGGACCGATCCTCGGCGTCGACGAGCGCGAGTACGACCTCGCGGCGGACGACGTGGTGACCCTTCCTGCCGCGAACGCAGAGCCCCTCGTCGACCGCGGGGCCGCGGAACGCCTGGAGTGACCTGGTGCGGGCCCGTCAGGGCGACGGCCGCGCACCCAACGTCAGCCGGACCGTCTGTCGGCTCCCGTCGCGAATCACCCCGACGTCGACCGTGTCGCCCGGGCTGGCGTACAGTGCGAGGACGCGCGAGAGGGCCTCGCGGTTCGGAATCGGCTGGCCGGCGAGCGAGCGGACGACGTCACCGCCCACGTCGACGGTCTGGCCGTCGACGAACCGCTGGCCGGTGCTCCCCTGGAGGACCCCCGCAGAGGGCGTGCCGTCGACGACCTCGTGGACGTAGACGCCGCGTGCGTCCTCGAGGCCGTTCGCCCGCGCGAGCGGCAGCGTCACGTCCTGGATCTCGACGCCCATGTAGGAGTGCTCGTAGCTACCGTCCTCGATCAGGGCGGGGGCGACGCGCTCGACCATGGCCGCCGAGATGGCGAAGCCGATGTTGTCACCGCCGCCGGAGTTGATGACGCCGGCAACGTTGCCGTCCAGCGTGACCAGCGGCCCGCCGCTGTTGCCGGGGTTGACGGCCGCGTCGGTCTGGATCGCTGCGGGGATGGAGAAGCCGTTCGGGGCGGGGAGTGCGCGGCCGCGGCCGCTGATGATACCGGAGGTCAGCGACCCCGAAAGGCCGAAGGGATTGCCGATGGCGGCGACGTGGGCGCCGACGGGCGGCGGGGACTCGACCAGTGGCAGGGCCGACGCGTCGGCTGGTCTGCTGGCCACCTCGAAGACGGCGAGGTCGCTGTAGACGTCCGTCCCGACGACCCTGCCCTCGCGCCAGCCGACGTCGGCGAACCACGCGGCGATGTCGTCGGCGTCGCTGACGACGTGTTCGTTCGTGACCAGGTAGTCGTCGTGGTAGACCCAGGCGGTGCCCTGGGCGCTTCCGCCCCCCGACTCTACACGGACGGCGACCACGGAGTCGACCGCCTCCCGGTAGACCTCCGTGAAGGCCGACCCGTCGGTGAGCTGTTTCGCGTCACTCGCGCCGTCGAGCGCGACCGGCGTTGCGGGCCCCAGTTCGCCGTCGGACCCGTCTGGTCCCGGGTCGGCCTCCTGGGGAGTCCTGATCGAACACCCGGCGAGACCGGCCGCGGCGGCCCCGACGGCCGCCATGAAGCCGCGACGGGACACGTCCTGCCTGTCCATACCGACCGGTGGGAACAGAGCGGGATAAGTGGCAGGGCAAGCTTCTCGTAGTCGGGTTCCCTTCGGGACCTCATGGGACAAAGTGACACGACCGAGGTACCGCCGCCGGGGTTCGTCCTGCCGGGCGTCCGGTGTGCGCTGGAGATGGCCCTCGTCGGCTTCGTCATCCTCTACGTGGGCCTGCCGTCCTCGAACGTCTTCTATACGGGCGCCGTCGTCGTCGCGGCCATGGTGACGATGACGGTCATCCTCTTCTGGTCGCTGAACCGCCAGATGGAGGCCTGGATCGCACGCGCCCGCCGAACCCGGCCGACGTCGGACTGACATCGCCAGCGCCTGCCGAGGTGGCCAGCGTTAAGTGGACTTCGGGCGAAGGTACACGTGGCTATGGAGCTCACCTGGTACGGCCACTCGACGTGGCACGTCGAGGTCGGCGAGACGAGTCTGCTGATCGACCCCTTCTTCGACAACCCCAAGACGGACACGGACCCGGAGGAACTCGATCCGGACGCCGTCCTGCTGACACACGGGCACGCCGACCACGTCGGCGACGTGGATCGGTACGAGGGAACCCGGCTCGTGGCCACGCCGGAACTCGTCGAGTACTGCCGCGACGAGTTCGGCGACTTCGAGGCCGTCGGCGGGATGGGTATGAACCTCGGCGGCACCGTCGAGATCGGCGACGCCTTCGTCACGATGGTCCGTGCCGACCACTCCAACGGCATCGAGACGAGCTACGGGGCGACCGGGGGGATGCCCGCGGGCTTCGTCGTCTCCGACACGAAGCCCACGCAGGTCGCCGACGCCGACAGCACGACCTTCTACCACGCCGGGGACACGTCGCTGATGGTCGAGATGCGGGAGGTCATCGGCCCGTTCCTGGAGCCCGACGCGGCGGCGGTCCCCGCGGGCGACCACTTCACCATGGGCCCGGCCCAGGCGGCCGTCGCCGTCGACTGGCTCGACGTCGATACCGCCTTCCCGATGCACTACGACACGTTCCCACCGATCGAACTCGACACCGACGACTTCGTCCGGGAGGTGAAGGCGACCGGTACAGACGCCGAACCGGTCGTTCTCGCGGGTGACGAGACGTTCGAGCTGTAGCGGTCTCCACCGCGTCGCAGCAAGGGGCAACAACCGTCGTCACGGGTAGTATTTTGGGGCCACGACGCGACCAGTGTTGTATGGCAGACATCGAAGTCACCAGCACGTGCGAAGAGGGCTACACCACCACGAGCGTCGTCGACGAGTGGGAACTGACCGTCGACGCGACGGGCGAGGACGGGCCGACGCCGAACCAGGTCCTCGCGGCGGACTACGCGTCCTGTTACATCCCCGCCTTCCGCGTCGGGGCAGGGAAGGAGGGCATCGACGACCTGGGGAAGGTCGAGGTCGAGGTGAGCGCGGACGTCGACGATGACGACGACCTCGAATCGATCGCCTTCGACATCGCCGTCGAGGCCTCCCTCGGCGACGCCGCCGACGACATCGTGGCCCGCGGGGAGGACATCTGTCACGTCCACAGCGCGCTCCGCGACGAACTACACGCCGACATCAGCGTCACCGACGAGGCGTTCTGAGCCGGTCAGTCGATCGGCCACCCGTCGCCGCGCCCAGCGGAAACGCTCATACCTGCGGGGCAGCAATCCAGGGGCATGACCGACTGGACCAACCGCCTGGCCGGCGCACGCATGCAGGTCGACCAGCAGTTTCAGGACCGCGTGGCGGAGTCGCAGTTCAGCAACCAGCAGTGGGGGCTCATCATGACCGCAGTGGAGTGGGAGGTCGAGAACCCCGAGGACGACGAGGCGGCGCGCCTCGTCGCCGACACCAGCAACTTCGGGGACGTCATCCCGGAACTCGACCGCATCGAGCAACAGGTGGGTCCGGGGGCCGACCCGGAGGGCATCGAGGACTCGAATCCGCTCCGGCGCGCGATGCGAAAGGTGGCCAACTCGGTGTCGCTGTCCAACGCCGGTGGCGGGTCCAACCAGGAACAACTGGACGAAGCAGCGGCGCTTGTCCAGGACTACGCGGAGCAGCTCCAGGCCTTTCTCGAGCGCCAGGACCGCTGGGCGGAGATCCGGCAGGCCGCCGCTGCGGAGCAGCCGTCCGCAGAGTGACGGGAGCGCGACCTACAGCCGGTCCACGACGGCGTCACTGACGGCCGTCGTCGACGCGTCGCCGCCGAGGTCGGGCGTCCGTGGTCCCTCGGCGAGCGTCGACTCGACGGCGTCTCGGACGCGATCCGCCTCCTCGCCGTACTCCAGGTGATCGAGCAACATCGCCGCCGAGAGGATCATCGCGGCCGGGTTGGCGACTCCCTGGCCGGCGATGTCCGGCGCGGAGCCGTGGACCGGTTCGAACAGCGCGTTATCCGTGCCGACGTTCGCACTCGGCAGGAGGCCAAGCCCACCGACGAGGCCTGCTGCGAGGTCCGAGAGCACGTCACCGGCGAGGTTCGGACAGATGACGACGCCGTAGTCCTCGGGGTGGGTGATCAGGTGCATCGCCAGCGCGTCCATGAGCGCGGTGTCGTAGTCGGCGCCACGCTCGTCACCGACCGCCTCGGCGGTCTCCAGGAACAGCCCGTCGGTGGTCCGCATGACGTTGGCCTTGTGGGCGATGGTCACGTCCTCGAAGTCGTTCCTGGCCGCGTAGCTGAAGCCGAACTCGGCGATCCGCCGGGAGGCGTCCTCGGTGACGACGCGCGTCAGCGTGGTGACGCCGTCGGTGATGTCGCTCTCGATGCCCGAGTAGACGCCCTCGGTGTTCTCCCGGATGAAGACGAGATCAGCGTTCGGCTGGACGGCGTCGAGGCCGGGGTAGGATCGAGCCGGCCGGACGTTGGCGAAGGAGCCGACGACCTCCCGCAGCGGCAGGATGACGTCGGCAGCCGTCTCGCCGGCGGCGCCGAACAGCGTCGCGTCGGCGTCGGCCGCGAGTGCGCGCGTCTCCTCGGGCAGGGCCTCGCCCGTCTCCGCGAGCGTCTCGTCGCCGGCCTCTCCGTGGACGAATTCGAAGTCGATCGGCAGTGTCTCGAGGACGTCGACGGCCGCCGGCGTCACTTCCTGGCCGATCCCGTCGCCCGGGATCACGGCGATTTCGTGTGTCATGGTCGAGTACGTCGACAGTGCGCCCCGGGCCTCGAAAGCGGTTCGGTTCGCACCGTCGCCGCGGCCACTACCCTCCAGCAGTCCAGGTGGTCTGCCCGTAGGGCGGACACGGCTCGTAGCCCGGCTCGACGGCGCCGGGGTTGGCCGGCAGACAGGTGCCGTCGTCCGGAATCTGGTCCGCGTGCGGGCCCGTGTAATCCAGGACGTAGAGGCCCGACTGCGAGTCCGCGTAGAGCAGGTAGCCGTCCACGGTCACGGGATAGCTGAACGCGAAGAGGTGCGTCCCCTCCGGTGCCGGGCGGCGTATCGCCCGCCCGTCGGCGCCGTCGACGCTGTCGCTCGCCTGGCCGTGGTAGGCCCAGCGGATCTCGTCCACGGGGTCGTTGTAGAAGTACCCGGCTTCCATGGGCGCTGCCGGGTCGGAGACGTCTATCGCACGGAGGCCGCCGCCGTAGTACGTGACGAAGGCGACGTCCGGGAACGCCGTCGGGAAGTGGGGACTCAACCACCCGGGGGATGGCACTTCACCCTGCTCCCACCCGGACTCGACGCAGTTCGACGTCAGTTGGCTCGGGAGGGAGTAGGTGCCAACCGGGTCCGGATCGAGGAATCCCTGGCGTCGGTCGGTACTCGCCTCGCTCGCGTCTCCACCACCGGAGCCGTTTTCGGCGATCCCGTGGACCCTGAGGGACGCACCCGGACACTGCCCGTATCGTTTCCCGATCGTGTCCTTCCCCCAGTCGGGGCCGGACGACTCGCCGGTCGCGAGAAAGTACGGCCGCCCCGGAATTTTCAACAGCGTGTGCGGAAAGCCGATCTCGAAGTCCGGCTGGTCCTCGAGTGACGCCGCGACGTCCGGGTTCGCGACGGTCAGGCAGTGGCCCGCTCCGTCCGGATCCTCCGGCGTGGACGGATCACAGTCGTCTGTCCCCCGGAGCGACGCCAGCAGGTTCGTGCTGTCGAGGAGGAGGAAGCCGGCGTCTGCCTGCGCCGCGTATATCCGCCGCCCGTCCGTCGAGAAGATCGCCTCGTGGGTGGCGCCGCTGGCGTCCGTCTGGTTCCCGAGGGCCCACTCGGCGACGACCGTCGGGTCACAGGCGTCATCGTCGGGACACCCCGTGAGGTCCACCACCTGGACGTTCGGGGTGTCGAGGAAGGTCTGCACGCCGAGAAGGCGGTCGGGGTTCTCGGGATCGCGCCACAGCCGGAGCGCGTGAGTTTCCAGGTCGCCAGCGTCGTGTCGTGCGACGAGTTCGGGCCGCTGGCAGTTCGAGACGTCGTAGACGCTCAGGCCGTGCTCCGGCAGGCCCTCCGGGACCTCGAAGCCGAGCCCACCCATCGCGTCGCGGTGGTCGACGACCAGGACGTCACCGTTGGCCTGGATCCCCTCGATGCCGTTGCCCACGCCCGGGACGGCGTCCGGGACTGGGCCGACGACGTCGGGCTCGGTGGGATCCGCCACGTCGACGACCAGGGGCGGCTGGTGGCCGATCATCGAGCCGACGTAGACGCAGTCACCTGTGGCCGTGATCTCCCCGTTGGACCCCCGCGGGATCCCGAACGACTCGTTTCCGACGTACTGGTGCTCGTCGAGCAGTGGCTCGTGCGCGACGAGATCGAAGTTCCGCCCGGTCCCGTTGTCGGGAATTTCCGACGTGCCCAGGGCCGGCGCGGGCGCTCGGAGTGCCGGTGCGTTCGTCGTGGGCTCGGTCGGTGTGTTCAGTTCCGTGGGTGGCTCGTCGTCCCCCAGCGTCGGACCCAGGAGGGCGACTGCCAGACCCAGGAAAAGGGCCAGTCCCAGGGCGAGGCCGAGGATCTTCAGGCCGTCGGCACGCGTCGAGGGCGGTTTCATCGAATGCCACCACCGACCGGTCGGCACGTGGTCGCGAGCCCGTCCCTGGCCGGTCGATCGGGTGGCGGCGACCGGGTACCACGGGGATCGTCCATGGCCCCCACCTGACGCGAGACGGCCTTTGGAATGGGTTTCCTACGGTCGCGCTGGCGACAATCCGGTGTCCACGCCGACGGTAGTCGCCGACCAACCACCGGACTGCCGGCGGGTCACCCACCGGCTGGAGAAAACGGAGAGAGACCGCTCAGTCGCCGCCGACGTACGGCAGGTTCGCCGCGGTGTCCGCGATGGCCTGCTGGTTCGACTTCATGAGTGCCGTCGTGTCCCAGATGCCCTCGACCAGGGCCTTGCGCTGGCCCTCGTCGACGGACACCGAGATCGTCCGGTCGTCGAAGTGGACGGTCTCCGCGGCGACGTCGACGTCGATCTCCGCGTCGGGATACTCCTCGACCCAGTTCTGGAGGTCCCGGACGTCCTCGGGCTCGGCGGTGACGGTCGGGATGCCGAGCGCTAGGCAGTTGCCCGCGAAGATCTCCGCGAAGCTCTCGCCGATCAGCGCGTCGATGCCCCACCGCATGAGCGCCTGGGGGGCGTGCTCGCGCGAGGAGCCACAGCCGAAGTTGTGGTTGACGACCATGATCGAGGCGTCCTGGTAGCCCGCCTCGTTCATCGGGTGGTCTTTCTGCTCGTCGTCCTCCGTGAACCGCTGGTCGAAGAAGGCGAACTCGCCGAGGCCGTCGAAGGTGACGACCTTCATGAACCGCGCGGGGATGATCTGGTCGGTGTCGATGTCGTTCCCGCGGATGGGGATGCCGGTGCCGGTGACCTCCGTCACCTCCGGAATTTCGACTTCTTCAGTCATACGGTCACCACCTCCGACAGTTCGCGTACGTCGGTCACCTCCCCTTCGATGGCCGCCGCGGCCACCATCTGGGGGTTCATCAGGATTGTCCGGCCGTCCTTGCTGCCCTGGCGGCCGATGAAGTTCCGGTTCGAGGAGGACGCGCAGGCCTCGTCGCCCTCCAGCTGGTCCTCGTTCATGCCGAGACACATCGAACAGCCCGCGTTGCGCCAGTCGAAGCCCGCGGCCTCGAAGACGTCCTTCAGGCCTTCCTCCTCGGCGGTGTGCTGGACGCGCTGGCTCCCGGGGACGACCAGCGCGCGCACGTCGTCGTGGACTTCGCGGCCCTCGACGATTTTCGACGCCCGGCGCAGGTCGGGCAGGCGCGCGTTCGTGCACGAGCCCAGGAAGGCCACGTCGATCTCGTAGCCCTCCATCGTGTCGCCCGGCTCGACGCGCATGTGCTCTTGGGCGCGTCGCGCGGTGTCCTGTTTCTCCTCGGGCAGGGTCTCCGGCTCGGGGATGGGGTCGGTGATCCCGACGCCCTGGCCGGGGGTCGTGCCCCAGGTGACGACCGGCTCCAGGGAGGACCCGTCGATGGTGACGACGTCGTCGTACTCGGCGTCCTCGTCGCTGCGGATGGACTCCCAGTAGGGTTTGAGCCGGTCGAACTCGTCGGGATTCTCCTGGAAGTAGTCGGTCTGCTCCAGCCACTCGTAGGTGGTCTCGTCGGGGTTGACGTAGCCCGCGCGAGCGCCGCCCTCGATGGTCATGTTGCAGATGGACATCCGGCCCTCCATGCCCAGCGACTCGATGGCTTCGCCGGCGTACTCGTAGACGTAGCCGACGCCGCCGTCGGTCCCGAGTCTGCGGATGATCTCGAGGATGACGTCCTTGGCCTCGACGCCCTCGCCGAGTTCGCCAGTGACCTCGATCTTCCGGACCTGTTGCTTCTCCATGGCGATGGTCTGGGTCGCCAGGACGTCGCGGATCTGGGAGGTCCCGATGCCGAGGGCAATCGCGCCGAAGGCGCCGTGGGTCGACGTGTGGGAGTCGCCACAGACGATGGTCTTGCCGGGCTGGGTGAGTCCCTGCTCCGGGCCGACGACGTGAACGATGCCCTGGTCGCCGGAGGTGGGATCCAGGAACTCGATGCCGGCGTCGCGGACGTTCTCCTCGAGTTCTGCCATCATCTCTTCGGCCGCGTCGTCGCCGTAGGGGCGGGACTGGTCGGCCGTCGGCACGATGTGGTCGACCGTCGCCAGCGTCAGGTCGGGCCGGGCGACGTCGATATCGCGCTCGCGGAGCATGCCGAAGGCCTGCGGGCTGGTGACCTCGTGGATGAGGTGCAGCCCGACGAACAACTGGTCCTGGCCGTTGGGCAGCGTCGTCACCTTGTGGCGGTCCCAGACTGCGTCGTAGAGCGTCCCCGAACTCATACTGACTCCGTCCGGCCCTCGGTCCCACGCTCGAAGACGCGGTCGGCGCCCTCGTCGTCGGGACTCTCGTGGTCGACATCGCGCATGGCGTCGTCCGCGTCGTCGGGCGCGCCGCCGTCAGCCGCGACCGCTGGCGACCAGAACGCGTCGCCGAAGGACTCGCCCGTGTGGGGATGCGTGTGGTCGACGTCGCGCATCTCAGTCATCGGCGCGCACCTCTTCCTGTTCGGATTCCTCCTCGGTGGCGTGTTCGCCCCACGCGAAGAGGGCGCGCAGGCGTTCGCCGACGTCCTCGATCTCGTGGTTCTGTTCGGCCTCGCGAAGCTGTCGGTAGGAGGGTCGGTTGGCCTGGTTCTCGCTGATCCACTCCCGGGCGAACGTTCCGCTCTGGACGCCCTCCAGGATGTCCTCCATGGCGTCCTCGTTGATGACGTCCGACCCGCGCGAGAGCCCGCCGTACTCCGCCGTGTCCGAGACGGAGTTCCACATCTCCATGTTGCCGCCCTCGTACATCAGGTCGACGATGAGCTTGAGTTCGTTCAGGACCTCGAAGTAGGCCATCTCGGGGCTGTAGCCGGCGTCGACCATCGTCTCGTACCCGGCCTTGACCAGGTCGGTGACGCCGCCACAGAGGACGGCCTGCTCGCCGAAGAGGTCCGTCTCGGTCTCCTCGCGGAACGTCGTCTCGATGACGCCGGCCCGCGTGCAGCCCATAGCCTGTGCGTAGGCCAGCACCTCGTCGTGGGCCTCGCCCGTGGCGTCCTGGTAGACCGCCATCAGCCCCGGGGTTCCCTCTCCGCGCTTGTACGTTCGCCGGACGAGGTGACCGGGTGCCTTCGGCGCTACCATCGTCACGTCGACGTCTTCCGGTGGCTCGATCTGGCCGTAGTGGATGTTGAAGCCGTGGGCGAACTGGAGCGTGTCGCCGGGCTCGAGTTCGTCCTCGATGTCGTCGTAGACGTCCGGCTGGACGGTGTCCGGGACCAGCATGACGACGATGTCCGCCACCGCCGCCGCCTCCACCGGCGTCCCGACCTCGAGGCCGTCCGCCTCCGCAGCCTGCCGCGAGGACGAGGACTCGTGGAGTCCGACGACCACGTCCACGCCACTGTCGTCCAGGTTCTGGGCCTGGGCGTGGCCCTGGCTGCCGTATCCCAGCACGGCCACGGTCTTGTCCTGAATCTTCGATTCGTCTGCGTCGTCGTCGTAGTAGATCGGTAGTGTGAATTCGTCAGTCATCGGAAACCTCCTGCGTGGCGACCTGCGCCTCGGTCGGTGCCCGGTTGGGCTGGGTGACCTGGGCGGTCGGTGCCTCGCCGCGTGCCAGCGCCGCGTACCCCGTTCGGGCGATCTCGCGGATCCCGAACTGGTCATAGGCGTCGATGGCGTCGTCGATCTTCTGCTCGCCGCCGGTGATCTGGACGGTGATCGTCCGCGGGCCGGCGTCGAGGGTCGTCCCGTCGTACATCTGCGTGATCGCGTTGACCTTGTCGGGTTCGTCACCGTCGACCTTGACGATGACGAGCTCGCGCTCGAGTGCGTCGTCGGCCAGTTCGCGCACGGAGATGACGGGGATCAGTTTCTCCAGTTGCTTCTTGGCCTGGTCGATGCCCGGCCGCGGCTCCTCGATGACGATCGTCATCCGGGCCATCGTGTCGTCGATCGTGGATCCGACCGTCAGCGACTCGATGTTGAACTGCCGGCGGCTGAACAGGCCGGATATCTCCGCGAGGACACCGGGCTCGTGCTTGACGAGGGCCGACAGCACCGCCTCCTCCGGCGGGTGCTCGGCCTCGGCCTCCGGGTCGATGCGGATGCCCTGGGAGTTGCGCCGCCCCTCCGGCAGTTGCCGCTCGTCCGGCCCGGGGCCGGGGAGTTCGCCGGTCGTCATCAGAGGCCCTCCAGCTGGTCCTCGTTCAGCGCGAAGCGGGCGTTGTCGCCCCCGCTCGGGACCATCGGGTAGACGTTCTCGCTCGGGTCGATGATGACGTCGATGACCGAAGGGCCGTCGTATTCGCGAGCGGCCTGGATCGTCTCCTCGACCTCGTCGTACTCCTCGACGCGGAAGCCCTTCGCGCCGTAGGCCTCCGCGAGCTTGTCGAACTTCGGGATCCAGGGATACTCGGAGGCCATCCGGCGACCCTCGTAGAAGCCGTCCTGCCACTGGCGGACCATGCCGATCGCCTCGTTGTTCAGGATGACGACGGTGATGTCGAGGTTCTCCCGGACCGCGACGGAGATCTCCTGGCCGGTCATCAGGAAGGAGCCGTCGCCGTCGAAGCAGACGACCTCCTGGTCCGGTGCCGCGAGCTTCGCGCCGATGGCCGAGGGGACGCCGTAGCCCATCGTCCCGAGCCCGTGGCTGGACACCCAGGTGCGGGGCTCGACGTACGTCCAGTACAGGCAGGCCCACATCTGGTGCTGCCCGACGCCCGTCGTGACGATGGTGTCGTCGGGCGTCACGTCGTCGAAGGTCTCGACGACGTACTCGGGCTTGATCGGCTCGTCCTCGGGCATCTCGTAGTCCAGCGGGTACTCGTCCTTCCACTGCTGGCAGGTGTCACGCCAGGCGTCGATGGCCGGCGCGGCCGTCATCGCGTCGTCCAGCTGCCGGAGAACGTGTTTCGCGTCGCCCACCAGCGGGTAGTCCGCGTGGACGTTCTTGCTGATCTCCGCCGGGTCGACGTCGACGTGGGCCACCTCGGCGTCGGGCGCGAAGGTATCGAGCCCGCCGGTCAGCCGGTCGTCGAACCGGGTACCGATCCCGAGCAGGAGGTCGGTGTTCGAGATGGCCAGGTTGGCGTAGCCCGTGCCGTGCATACCGGCCATGCCCAGCGACAGGTCGTGGGTCTCCGGGAACGCGCCGATGCCGGGCATCGTGGTGATGACCGGGATCTGGTACTCGATGGCGAACTGGTACAGTTCGTCCCAGGCCTCACCCTTGATCACGCCGCCGCCGGCCAGGATGACCGGCCGATCGGCCGCGGCCAGTGCGTCGGCCGCGTCCTGGACGACCGCGTCGTCGGCCTCGGTCGGCGGGTCGTAGGTGTCGGGCGTCTGCGGCCCCGCGGGCTCGCGATCGGTCTCGCCCTGCGTGACGTCCTTGGGGAGGTCGACCAGCGTCGGGCCCTGACGGCCAGCCTCGGCCAGCGCCCAGGCCGTGCCGACGTCGTCGCCGACCTCGTCGGGCGCCGACGAGAAGATGTTGTACTTCGTGACCGGCTGGGTGACGCCGATGGTGTCGGTCTCCTGGAAGGCGTCGTTGCCGACGAGGTCCGTCGGGACCTGGCCGGTCAGCGCCAGCACGGGATCGGAGTCCATGCTCGCGTCCGCCAGGCCGGTCACGAGGTTTGTCGCGCCGGGGCCCGAGGTGGCCATGCAGACGCCGGGGTCGCCCGAGACGATCCCGTAGGCGTCGGCGGCGTGGGCCGCACCCTGCTCGTGGGCCATCGTGACGTGCCTGATGCTCTCGTGCTCGTAGAGCGCGTCGTAGACGGGCATGATGGCCCCGCCCTGGACGCCGAAGATGAGTTCGACGCCCGCGCCCTCGAGGGCGGCCGCGACTGCGTCCGCGCCGGTCGCGATCTCGTCGTCAGTCGTGGCCTGTTCTGTCGCGACCTCGGTGGCCGCGTCGTCCGCTTCCTCCGTCTCGTCCTTCGGGACGGACGCACGCTCGCTCACGTCCATCCCTCCTGTCGTGTGTGTCGTTGCATGGTGACCTCCTGTGGGTAATCGACGATCGATACCGGGCCGAACGGCTGTGTGGGTGTTGGTGGGGCTAGCTCGCCCCTACAATACCCACGAGGAGAAGCGCGCCGCTCGCGAGGGGACGTCCGTCCACGTCGCCAGCGGTCTGTCGCATCAGTACGTGAGTCTGACCGCCAACCGGTAAAAACGTTGCGTGACGGACGCGCCACGGACCGGGGCCTGGCGGGTCCTGCGTGGCGGCTGGCCCGCACTGGGGACCGAAGCCTTCCCGTCGCGCAGCGCTGCCGGGACCACCTGGTCCCGGCGAACGAGGACGGCATGGGGCTACGCCCTGACCTCCTCTTCGGCCTGCTCGACGCCGATTTCGCGGGCGAACTTCTCCAGTTCGGCCATCGTCACCCGCTGGGACTCCGCGCCGAAGTCCTTGACCCGCCGCGTCACCGCCCGGACCTCGTCGTCGGTCGGGTCGTAGCCGGCCTCGACCAGGCGCTCCCGCACGGAGTGCTGGCCGGTGTGCTTCCCCAGGACCAGTTCGCGGGTCGCGCCGACCATCTCCGGGGTCATGACCCCCGGCTCGAAGGTGTCGGAGTTCTCGATGACCCCGGCGGCGTGGATGCCGCTCTCGTGGGCGAAGGCGTTCTCCCCGACCACGGGCTTGTTGCCCGGCACCGGGACGTCGCTGCGCTCCTCGACCAGGCGCGACAGTTCCGTGATCTTCGTCGTGTCGATGCCGGTGTCGACGTCGTACAGGCTCTCTAGGGCCATCACGACCTCCTCGTAGGCCGCGTTGCCCGCCCGCTCGCCGATGCCGTTGACCGACACCTGGGCCTGGGCGCCACCGGCCTCGAAGCCGGCCAGCGCGTTGGCGGCAGCCAGGCCGAAGTCGTCGTGGGTGTGGACGTCGACCTGCGCGCCCTCGGCGGCGTCGACGACCAGCGCGACCATCTGCTGGAACCGGGTCGGCGTCGCGACTCCGGTCGTGTCCGGGATGTTGATCCAGTCCGTGCCCGCGTCGGCGGTCGCGGCAACGACCTCCTGCAGGTAGTCCTCGTCGGTCCGGGTGGCGTCCATGGGCGAGAACATGCAGTCCACACCGGCCTCCTTCACGCGCTCGACGGACTCGACCGCCCGCTCCAGCACTTCTTCGCGGGTGGTGTGCATCGAGTCTTCGATCTGGACGTCGCTGGTGGACGCGAACACGTGCACCAGGTCGACGCCGCTGTCGAGCGCCGCCTCTACGTCTTCCTCGACCACGCGAGCCAGTCCACAGACCGTCGTGCGACTGGCGTCCGCGATGTCGCGTACCGCCTCGAACTCGGCGTCCGAGTTGACCGGGAACCCCGCCTCGATGACGTGGGTGCCCATCTCGTCGAGCAGCGCCGCTATCTCCCGTTTGTCTTCGTAGGAGAACGATGTTCGCGGCGTCTGCTCCCCGTCGCGGAGCGTGGTGTCGAAAATGCGTCCGTCGTCGATCTCAGAGGTACTATCTAACGTACCCTGGAAGAACTCGATCCGCCGGGGTACCCGACGAATCCTCCGTGTTGGACATAAGCAACTGAGTGGGGGAGGTCTCGCCACATAAAGCTGTCCCTCCCTCGGGGCGCGTGTGGGTTGGTACCACGGACAGCGGCCACGGGTCCCCGTTCCGTCGCGTCGCTGCCCCGGCGTCCCCCGGTTCGTCCCCCAGCAACCTTTTTGATACCGCCCGGAGTGGGGCACGTATGAGCGACTTCGACGGCCTCGACCTCCAGTCGGTCGAGGACCAGATCGACGAGGGCGCCGAGGGCGGCGGGGGGTCCGGCCGCGTCGTCCTCGGGGTCCTCGACGGCTCCACGCCACCCGGGGAGTGGGTCGAGACGGTCGAGGGCGGCGCCGTGCTCGTGCTGAACGTCGACGGCGACATCAACGAACTCGCGGCGGGGTTCGCCCGCGACGTCAAGGCGGCCGGCGGCGAACTGATGCACTTCCGTGGCTTTCTCGTCGTGACGCCACCTGGCGTCGACATCGACGTGGACCGCCTCGAGTGAGCGGGTGGCCGACACGGACTGACCGACAATGGTGGACCCGCTCGCCTGGACGGTCGCGACGACGGTCCTCATCAGTCTCACGGCCTGGATCGGCGTCCTCACGCTGTTTCTTCGGGAGGAACTCCTCGATCAGCTCCTCCTCGTCCTGGTGGCGCTGGCGGCCGGATCGTTGATCGGCGGCGCCTTCCTGCACCTCCTCCCGCGCGCCGTGGCCGAAGCCGGAGCCGCGGACACCGTCCCGCTCTTTCTGGTCGTCATCGCCGGCTTCTGTGCCTTCTACGTCCTCGAACAGTTCATCCAGTGGCACCACCACCACGCCGCCGTCCACGATCGGGATGCCGTCTCCTCCCTCGTCCTGGTCTCCGACGCGATCCACAACTTCATCGACGGTCTCGTCATCGCCGGGTCGTTCCTCGTGGGCCCCTCCGTCGGAATCGTCACCACGGTCGCGATCGCCCTCCACGAGATTCCTCAGGAGATCGGAGACTTCGGTGTCCTCGTCTACGGCGGCTTCGAGAAGCGGCGGGCGCTGGTCCTGAACTACCTCACCCAGGCGACCGTGATCCTGGGTGGCCTGGTCGGCATCCTGCTCGGTGATGCCTTCGCCGGACTGCCGACGATCCTCCTGCCGTTCGCGGCGGGGAACTTCATCTACATCGCCAGTTCCGACCTGATCCCGGAGATCAAGGCCGACGAGAATCCGTGGCGATCGCTGGCATACTTCGCCGTGTTCCTCCTCGGCATCCTCCTCATGCTCGGAATCAGGCTCTTCCGCGGCGTACTCGGGTGACCCGACGTCGGCAGCCCTGACGACCCCTCGGGAGTAAGGACCGCATACTCTCGGGTGGGCCAGCCATGGGTCGCCCAATGGAGGTACCGAGTCCACGTGAGTGTCCGGGGATCCTCGGGGTCCCGGTTGGATTCCTCGGTGCGCTCGCCGGCCTGGCACTCGTTCTGTTCGGGGACGTGACGCCCTGGGGCTTCGTGATCCTCGCCCTGAGCGGGTGGGTGGCATTCACGTCCGTAATCGTCTGTCTCGCCTGGGAGTGGGATCACTTCGCTCCCTGAGCTACTCGATCCGGGACCGGTACGCGTTCTCGACGCCGGATCAGTTCGTCAGGATCGTCAGGTAGTGGCCGTCCGGGTCGCGAATTCTGACGCCGTCGTCTCTCGTTTCCACGCCGAGGGCGTCGTCAGCCACGCGCCCGGCGACGGACTCGGGGCTCTCGGCCCCGATGCCGAGGTCGACGTGGACGCCGCCACGAGCGTCGGCGATGCCCAGTTGTGGTTCCCAGAGTTCGAGGTCGAAATCCCCGGCGGTCAGCCGCACCCGCATCCGGTTCTCGCCGCGGTCGACCACATCGAACCCCAGTCGCTCGTAGAAGTCCGTCGCCACGTCCAGGTCCTCGACCTCCAGGACCACCTCGAAGATTCCAGCGATTTCGCCCGCGGGATGGTCCACGTCGCGCTGGCCGAGTTCGACGCAGTTGCCCACGAGGTCGAAGAAGTACAGCGACCGCGCGTCGCCGAACTGCTCCTCGTGGAGGTCGAAGCGCTCGCCGAGGCGGTCGTGCCAGTCGTCGTAGCTGTCGGCGGGGATCGAGAGCGCGTAGTGGGTGTGGAGGCCACCGCGCGGCACGTCGCCCGGTGCGCGCAGGATCAGGTCCGCGTCGCCCGCGGCGAGGGCCGCCTCGCTGTCGGTCTCGCGACGCACGTCGAGGTCGAGAAACGCTTCGTAAAAGGAGGTGGCGCGGTCCAGGTGGGGTACCTCGAGGGCCAGCCAGCGCGGTCCCGTGAGCATACACCAGCGTAGCGCCGCGTTGGCAAAAAGCGGTGGCCCCGTGACCGGCGATTGCCCCTTCCCCTCGCCTCAGTCCCAGTACTCGGGCTCGTTGCCCTCGCGCCACTTGATCGAGCAGCCGCGGGAGGGCTGGAAGTCGTCCGTGACCACCTCGCCCGCGAGCAGCGCATCGACGTGGCTCGCCATCTCGCGCTCGGTGGGTTCGTCGTCGGGGTTCGGCGCGTCGTCCAGGCGGCCGTGGTAGACCAGCCGGAAGGTGCCGTCGTCGTTCTCGAAGAGGAATGGGTCCGGCGTGCACATCGCGCCGTAGGCCGCGGCGACGTCCTGGGACCCGTCGCGGAGGTAGGCGTCGTAGGCGATGGTACCGTCCGCGACCAGGCCCTTCATGCGCTCGAAAGAATCGTCCGGGTACTGGTCCTCGTCGTTGGGGTTGACGCCGACGACCGCGAGGTCATCGAAGTCGTCGGCCAGGCGGTTCAGCTCTGCAAACTTCGCCTGCGCGTAGGGGCAGTGATTGCACGTGAAGACCACCAGCAGGGCGTCGTACTCGGCGTAGTCAGCCAGGGTGTGTGCCTCGCCGTCAGTGCCGGGTAGTTCGAACGACGGGGCTTCGTCGCCTCGCTCCAGGACGTCTTCCGATTCGAGTTCGACCATGTTCGACGGCAGGCGGCGGACGCCCTTACGGATTCTGTCGGCGGCAATCGCGAGGCGGGTGCGGTGAGTGATGCCGCTGGACGGCCTCTGGGCCGACCGATAGGTAGCAAACCTTTTGTCCGCGTCAGGGCGGTATATGGGTATGAGTGCTCGCGACGAGGTGCTCGCGATCCTTCGCGAGAACGCCCGCTATACCGTTGCCGAGATCGCCCAGCAGACCGACCTCGACGAGGACGCAGTCGAGGCAGCGATCCGCGAACTCGAGGCAGACGGTGTCATCCGGGGCTACCAGGCCGTCGTCGACTGGGAGGAACTCGAACGCGAGCGCGTGCGAGCCGCTGTCGAACTCAACCTCACCCTCGACCGCGAGACCAGCTACAACGACGTCGCAGAGCGCATCGCGAAATTCCCGCAGGTCCAGGCCCTCCGCCTTGTCAGTGGCGACTACGACTTCCTCATGGAGGTCGAGGACGACTCGATGCGGGAAGTGTCGCACTTCATCAGCGAGAAGGTCGCGCCGGTGCCGGAGATCACCCAGACGGTGACCCACTACATCATGGAGTCCTACAAGGAACAGGGCGTGGACTTCGGGGACGGTACGGACGACGACCGGCTCTCCGTCTCGCCATGAAGCCCGCCGACCGCGTCGAGCGGGTGCCGCCGTCAGGCATCCGGAAGTTCTTCGAACTCGCGGAGGAGATGGACGACATCATCTCGCTGGGCGTGGGCGAACCGGACTTCGCCGCGCCGTGGGCCGCCCGCGAGGCCGCCATCGCCTCCCTCGAACAGGGCAAGACCTCATACACGGCCAATCGCGGCAAGCGGGAGCTGCGCGAACTGATCGCGGCGGACGTCGACCGCCGGTACGACCTGGACTACGATCCCGACGAGGAAATACTCGTCACAGCGGGCGCGAGCGAGGGCATCGACCTCGCCTTCCGGGCGCTGGTCGACCCCGGCGACACCGTCGCCGTCGCCCAGCCGAGCTACGTCTCCTACGTCCCAGGCGTCACCTTCGCGCACGGCGAGGTGCTGGACGTCCCGACCCGCCGCGAGGACGAGTTCAAGCTGACGCGGGACGTCCTCGAGGAATCCGGTGCCGAGGCGGCCGACGTTCTCGTCATGTGCTACCCCAACAATCCGACGGGGGCGACCATGACCGGGGACGAACTCCGCGAGGTGGCCGCGTTCGCGCGCGAGCACGACCTCGCCGTCCTCTCCGACGAAATCTACTCGGAGCTGACCTACGAGCACGAGCACACCTCCATCGCGACCCTGCCGGGGATGCGCGAGCGGACCATCGTCTTCAACGGCTTCTCGAAGGCCTACGCGATGACGGGGCTGCGCCTCGGGTACGCCCTCGGCCCGCCGGAGATCGTCGGCGCGATGAACCGCGTCCACCAGTACACGATGCTCTCGGCGCCGACGACCGCCCAGTACGCCGCCATCGAGGCGCTGGAGACCTGCGACGACGCGGTCCGGGACATGTGCGAGCAGTACGACCGCCGGCGGAAGTTCGTCCTCTCGCGGTTCGACGACATGGGGGTCGACTGCTTCCGGGCCAGCGGCGCCTTCTACGCCTTCCCGGAGAGCCCCTGGGACGATCCGGGGGAGTTCGCGGAGGCGCTGCTGGAGGCGGAACGGGTCGCCATCGTCCCGGGAACGGCCTTCGGCGCCGGCGGCGACGGCCACCTCCGGGTCTCGTACGCCACGGGCCTCGACGAGTTGAAGGAGGCAATGGCTCGCATCGAGCGGTTCGTGACTGACTAGAGGAGGTCTGCCAGTCCCAGGCCGAGCAGCAGGAGCCAGAGCAGGAGTCCGTATCCGGCGAGGCGGGTTGCGGGCGACGTGTCACGGACGGTCCGCGTCGACCCCGCGGCGATCAGCCCGAGGGCCACGGCGATTCCGGCGCGATGGAGCACGATGGTGATCGGGAGTGCCTCGATACCCAGCAGAGTGTAGTCGAGTACCATCGCAGCGCCGATGCCGCTCGCGGCGAGGGTGAACGACTGGATCGGTGGAACCCCGCGCCCGAAGCGACGGGCACACAGCGGCAGCCCGACGGCGATCACGAGGTAGAGCGATCCTGCGATCAGTTCCGGATGGAGGCCCGGGAACTGTCGCTCGAGGAAGACACCCGACGACCGGACGAGCGTGAAGAGCCCCAACAGGGACAGGAACAGGAGGCCGTACGACAGGAGCCGTAGTCCGGCGAGGAAGCGCCGGTGGCCCAGTGTCGCGAGGAGCCGGTCGACGACCCTGGCAGTGACGGGCCGCTCACGCTCCGCGGTCGACTCGAGACGAGCCACGGGGTAGTCGACCTCCCCGGCCTGCAGCCGTCTGCGGCGATCGATCCCGGCTGCCAGGACGAGTCCCAGGCCGACGGCGCCGAGGTCTGCCGGGCTGGCGGGGGACGGGTCGTCGAGGTCGATCACCGTCACCCAGCCGTCCGAGTTCGGGCCGCCGTCGTTCTGAACGTACATCCGCCAGACGTCATCGACGTACCACCGACCCATGAGATCGGACTCCAGGTGTTCCTGGGCGCCGTCGATGCCGTGGACGGTGTGGCGCAGGCGAAACCAGTCCCAGTGCTCGCTGTGGGCCTGGACGGCGACCCAGCCGTCCGACTCGTAGGGCGACGCGTAGGCGCGCAGGTGATCCCGGTCGCCGAAGTAATCGCCGTCGTGCAGCTGGTAGGTCTCGGCGACCCACCGGCCGCCGATGGTCTCGTTCAGTTCGGCCGAGAGGACCGACAGCGCCCGGTTCGGCCGCCGCGTGGTCTCGTTGACGGGCTCGGTCAACGCGTAGTCGTGGACGTAGACGTACCGGTTGGCGCCACGTGCGTCGTCCCAGCTGACGGCCGCTGATCCGCCGTCGGCGCCAGGCCGGGCGCCTGTCTGCCCGTCGTCTGCCGGGATCGTCTCGTTCCACGACGCGTCGGCGCCGTGCGTCAGGACTGCCCGAAATCTGTCGGCGTCGCCGTGGACGACGACGTTGAGGGCCAGCCTCGGATCTGCCGGCGAGCGCGTGGCGCTGGTGTAGGGCCAGATGACGTTGTCCTCGGGGCGCGGTTCCACGAGTTGGTGTGGAATGCGGGGCTCCCGGTTCTCCGCGGTCGTTCCCAGGTCGGTCGCGACGAGGACACCCGCCCCGAGGAGGCAGAGCCCCAGGACGACGACGAGGACCGATCGACGCGAACCGGGACGGACCACAATACCCAAGGGGAGTAGCTGGAGGAAGGTAACCTATTCTGTAAGTTCGTTTATCGACTTTTGTGAGCCAGCTGCCCAGAAGATAGAGTAAGCGATCGGTGGGGAATTAATTCGATGTTTGGTCGGATAGTAGGCCGTTCGGAAGATATAACGGGCCGTTTGAGGCGCAAAACAACGCCGTATTGAGTGACTTCCGGACAAAACGTTCTGCTCCTTTTATCCAGATTCGGTTCCCATCCTCGACGGAGACCAGGCTCATGGACAAGGAATACAGGCTCAGTGCCCTTCGGGTCCGGCGCAACGTACTGCGCGCCGAGATGGCCGAGGAGGAGTTATCGGACAGTGACCGGTACGCTCGGGTCCAGCGCCGGATCGACGAACTCCAGTCGGAACTCGCGGACGCGGCGACCGCCCCGTAAGGACGGCCGGGTAGAATGTAACGGTCACCAACAGTCAGAGGTAGCCGGAGTAGCCAGAAGAGTGTTTTACTGCGCGATGATTATACCCCCAGACCGTAGTGTCGATGATCTCTCTCGCTGGTAGTCGTGGGGCTACTGTATACTGGTGATCGAATTGGTCCTTAGCCCCGACGAATTCCCGATTAGCTAACTGGTGGGGTAGTGTCACGATAGATAGATCGGATCCCGGGGACGGTGGGGATCCACTGAGAGTTACACGCATGAAGAACGACCCTATCGAACTGTCGCGGCGGAAGATTCTCCTCGGTGTCGGGACCGTTGGCGCTGCAGGCGCGGGCGCCGGACTGGGGACGAGTGCTCTGTTTTCGGATACAGAGCGCTTCTCGAACAACACGATTACGGCGGGTGAACTCGACCTGCACGTCGGGTGGGAGACCGTCTATGAGGGGCCTGGTGACGTCCAGGTCGACGACGGCACGCTTGACGGCGAGCCAGCATTGCTCGTCGACCTGGGCGACCTCAAGCCCGGCGACACCGGCCGATGGACCTTCTGTTTCGAGGTCGTCGACAATCCGGCATACTTGTGGCTCGGCGGGGCCCTCACGGCCGACGCGGAGGTCGACCAGACAGAACCCGAAGCCGCCGCCGACCTGACGGACGGCTCGATCGGCACCCGTGTGGGGGAACTGGGCGACGCCATCGAGGCGACGCTCGCCTACGAGAACGGGCCGACGATCACCGACGGATCGCTGAAGTCGGTCGTCGAGGAACTCCAGTTCGGCGTTCCGCTCGACGGCGACGGTGACACGGAGGGCCGTTCCTGCTATCCGACGGCGGGCGGGCCCTGCGTGGAACTCGAGTGGACGCTCCCGCTCGACGTGGGGAACGAGGTCCAGAGCGACTCTGTGGGTTTCGGGCTCCAGTTCTTCGCCCAGCAGTGCCGGAACAACGACGGGACGACGAACCCGAAGCTCGACGCCGTCGTCCCTGCAGGGGGGTCGATCCAGACGGCGGTCGACGCGGCGAGTGCAGGGGACGTCATCGGCATTGCGCCTGGTACCTTCACCGAGCAGGTCGTCGTCGACGAGGCGATCACGCTGGTGGGGGCCGGGCAGGGTGCCACTGTGGTCCAGTCTCCATCTACCCTCGCTTCGCGGTTCAGTCGCAACGGCTCGAACTACCCGGTGGTGTCGCTCGAAACGGACGACGCCCAGCTCTGGAACCTGACGGTCGACGGGGATCGACGTGGCAGTGGTCACGAGGCCTTCATCGGCGTCGGGGCCTACAACGCGGCGGCCCACGTGAGTGGCGTGGAAGTGACGAACGTGACCGAGGATCCGTTCAGCGGCGTCCAGCACGGTCTCGGCATCTTCGCCTACACCGACGACGGCGTCGACCGATCGGCGGTCGTCGACGGCTGTCACGTCCACGACTACCAGAAGGTCGGCGTCATCGGCGAGGGCGCGGGACTCGACCTCTGTGTCTTCGACTCGACGGTGACCGGCGTCGGTCCGACCGACGAGATCGGTCAGAACGGCATCCAGGTTAGCGACGTCGCCCAGGCCGCCATCGTCGGGAACACGGTGACGGACAACTACTACACGCCGAGTAGCGAGTCGGCGGGGATCATCGTGTTCGGTTCGGACGAGGTCCTCGTCGATCGAAACGTCCTCGAGGACAACAACAACGGTCTCGGCGCCCTCGGTGCCGGTCCGACGACCGCCCGGCGGAACAACGTCGTCGGAAACGACACCGGTGCGCTCGGACTCAGTTCGCCGTCCGTCGACGTGACGGGGAACTGGTGGGGAGCGGCGGACGGCCCGTCCGCCTCGACGCTCTACTCGGGTGGTGACACGGATCCGGTCACCGGGGAAACGGCGGATGGGTCCGGTGACGCAGTCTACGACGTTCACTGGGATCCCTACGCGACGAGTCCGTTCGACCTCTAGCCCGAGACTGCCTGTCACAGATGACTGCTACTGGCCACAGGACCGACACCCGACGCACTGTGGAGACAGCCCTGACCCATCGGTGCGCTGGTGATGGAATACTGTACGACCGGGCTCCAGGATCTGTCGGACAACTAACGGTGGCAGTTTTATAGCACCGAGCGAAAGAAGACGTACTCACAGTCTCGGCCCCGGGCGGAGTCCTTCATGTCTCAGCACACCGAATCCTACGTTTTCGCGTGGAACGACGCAGATCTGGCGGCCTCGATCGTCGAAGCCGTGGCGACCGTCACGGACCGCGATCCGCTGGCGCTCGCGTCGCTCTACGACGTGGTCGACGCGGAGGCGCTGGCGACGCTCGTGGACGACGGGGACGACGTGACGGCGACCTTCAGGTACGAGGGTGTGTCGGTCACGGTCACCAGCGGGGACGAGATCCGCGTGGCAGCCCCGCACTCGATCGACCCCCTTCCGGAGGCCCTCGCGGATCCAGCGTCGGTGCTCGTCCTCGAGGAATCACGGGCCGACGACACGTGTCGCGCGTTGCTCGCCGGCAACGGACACGGGCGCGACCTCCTCGGGGTGACGTACGCTGGCTCGGTTCACGACCGCCTCGCAGTCTGGGACCCACTCGGCGACGACCCGGTCGGGAACGCGACGGTCGTGAGCATGGGGGCGGTCACCCGGGGCGCCGCTGCCGGCGACGGCACTGGACCGTCACTCCCGCTGCAGATCGAGGCCATCGAGGAACCCGACGACATCACGGCACTGGAAGTGACGATTCACGAGCGCCTCATGGACTGGCAGACCGACGCGGAGACAGTCGCCTGTTTTCACTCGATCACGGACCTCCTGGATCACGTCGACGAGCGGACCGCCAGCCGGTTCGTCGACTCCCTCGCCCGGCGGTTCGCGGCCGCCGGTGCGACCGCGCACTTCCACATGGACCCGAGTGCCCACGACGCGGCGACGATCGACCGGTTCCAGGACTGTTTCGACACTGTCGTGACGACCCACGCCGACGGCACGCAGACTGTCGAGACTGACTGAGCCCCATCGCCCGGTTGGCCAGGCTGGACTAGCTGTTCGTGACGTCCAGGGCGGGTACCACGTGGCTCAGGCAGGCAGTCTGGCACATGGAAACAAGGATCGCGTTCTGGCCGGGTCGGAACGGACGGTGAGAAACCTACTGGTCCACAGGCTACGTGGACGGGGTGGCCGTCAGTGGATGCCCATCGCTTCGATCTGTTCCTGGTAGCGGTTCCTGATGGTCACCTCGGTCACCTGGGCGACCGCGGCGACCTCGCGCTGGGTCTTCTTCTCGTTGCACAACAGCGAGGCGGCGTAGATCGCGGCCGCGGCGTAGCCGGTGGGGGACTTGCCCGAGAGGAGACCCTGCTCTGCGGTGACGTCGATGATCTCGTCGGCCTTGGCCTTGACCTCCTCGCTCTGGCCGAGTTCGGAGACGAACCGCGGGACGTACTGCTTGGGGTCGACAGGCTCCATCTCCAGGCCCAGTTCCTGGGAGATGTAGCGGTAGGTGCGACCGATCTCCTTGCGTTCGACGCGGGAGACGTCCGCGACCTCCTCGAGACTGCGGGGGATCCCCTCCTGGCGACACGCCGCGTAGAGACAACCGGTCGCGACGCCCTCGATGGAGCGGCCGCGGATGAGGTCCTCGTCCAGCGCGCGGCGGTAGATGACCGAGGAGACCTCGCGGACGGAGCGCGGCACGCCAAGCGCGCTCGCCATCCGGTCGGTCTCCGAGAGGGCGAACTGGAGGTTGCGTTCGCCCGCGTCCTTCGTGCGGATCCGTTCCTGCCACTTCCGGAGGCGGCTCATCTGTCGGCGCTTCTCCGAGGAGAGGGATCGCCCGTACGCGTCCTTGTTCTTCCAGTCGATCTGGGTCGTCATCCCCTTGTCGTGCATCGTCTCTGTCGTGGGGGCGCCCACGCGGGACTTGCTCTGGCGCTCGCTGTGGTTGAACGCGCGCCACTCGGGCCCCCGGTCGATGTTCGTCTCCTCGATGACCAGTCCGCAGTCCTCGCAGACCACCTCGCCCCCGTCGCCGCTCGTCACCAGGCTGTCGGCCTCACACTCCGGACAGCCGTCGACCACCTCCTCGGTGTCCGCCGTTGTTTCCGCCTCCGAGTCCTCGGTCGTCCGTTCCCGCTGCCGGCCTGGACGGCTCATTATAACTCTTACTGAGTTTGGCACGGGTAAATCCCTCTATTGCTTCCTCGACACTTCCGCTCGCCCGCGATCTCGACGAACGCCGTTCTCAGGCCCCAGTAACCCCACAGACCGGATTCCCGAACCTACCTGCTGTAACGGTCCGCGCCAGCGCCCTCGTCCACGACGCGACGCGACCGTGGCGTCCATGGGCACGGACGCGACGCCGGGCCGTGGTTCTATGGGCCGGGGCCACGTCGTGTCGTGACATGGCATTCGACGCCGACCGCGTCTCGACGGTCACCTTCGATTCGTACAGCACCCTCGTGGACGTCGACGCCGCAGAAAACGCACTCGCGGCGCGCGTCGACGACCCGGAGCCCGTCTCCCGGCTCTGGCGCGCCCGATCACTGGAGTACACCTTCGTCGCCAACCAGACCGACGCCTACCAGCCCTTCTACGAGATGAACCGCGACGCGCTCCAGTACGCGCTTGACTACCACGACGTCGACGTCGGCACCGAGGAGCGCGACGAGATCCTAGCCGTCTACCACGAACTCGACGTCTTCGACGACGTCCGCGACGGCATCGAGCGCCTGCGCGCCGGTGGCTACGACTGCTACGTCGTCTCGAACGGCAACCCCGAGATGCTCGCGTCGATGATCGACCACGCGGACATCGGCGACCTGATCGAGGACACGATCAGCGCCGACGAGGTGCGGACCTTCAAGCCCGCCGCCGAGATCTACCGCCACGCCGCTGCGCGGACGGGCACCCCCATCGACGAGATCGCACACGTGACGGCGGGCTGGTTCGACGTGATGGGTGCACAGCACGCGGGGATGCACGGGGTGCGAGTGGATCGGAAGGGTGCGCCGTGGGAGCCCTTCGACGGGACGCCCGACCTGACCGTGGAGACGATCTACGAACTGGCCGAGGTGCTGGGGGTGTGAGTGGCCACGAGGAGAACTGCTACGCCGTCCTGGGACTGCTGCAATCGTCGAATCCCTGGCGCTCTCAGCCTTGCTCTTGTGTCCTGGCTGCCGCCATGTGGGTCCGTGCCTCCGCTCGCGTCATTCCGCGGACGCCACAGGAACAGGAGAGCAGTTCGGGGTCGGCCAGTTCGTCGACCTGCTCGGTGTCCGTGCGTTCGAGGTCGTCCGCCTCCAGGTCGTAGGCGAAGGCAACTCGGTAATTCACCTGCGAGACGCCCTCGATGCGGTGGTCCTCGTCCGGGGCCGGGTTCTGGATCGCGTCCCGGTGTTCGGCCTGCATCTCCTCTTTCCACTGATCGAGGGCCTCGTTGGTCTCTGTGTCGTCGGTCATGGGTAGTCCGTCGGTGCCGACCACAAAAAGGTCGCTGCGACGGGATGGCGGATCTCGCACTCCCTCCGATGGCTCGGATCCGACTGGGAGGGGGCGTCAGCGGGCGGAGTCGTCGAAATCGGCCGGGACGAGACGAACACTTCAGGAACATCGTCGGTTGGCTTCGGTCCGGACTTCGACTGCTCCCGCTCTCTGCCCGGTGCATGCGGGAGCCAACAAATCCACACGAGGACGGACTCGATCACCACTGGGATAGACGTTCTGGGGAAGTGAGTTAGTACGGTGACGGAGCAACGAGCGCAGGGTGAGGGCCAGACCTCGCTTGAGTCACTCGGCATCGTCGATCGCTCTGGGACGAAAATCGCGTTGACCGGACCTGCAGACCGAGGTGCCTCACGAGGCGGTGGCGGCATCGGTTCCCGCCCAGTAACACTACACTCACAGCGGGGCGTCCATGGTCTCAAAGTCGGGTGTGGTCAGTCAACGGGTGGATCCCCTCTCCGGTGGGAGGCCCGCGTCTTGCGGGGTCGGTGGGTCGCGATCGGCGAGGCGAGCCGGGCCGTAGACGGCGATGAGGAGGAGAGCGGCCAGTACGAGCGGGAGTGCACCCGTGATTTCTGCGAGGAGGTTCAGCCACGGGTCTGGCACACCGTCGGGGATGAGCGCCTCCTGGTCGGCTGGATGGAAGATACCCATGGCATTGATGCCGGCGTGGAAGACCGCGACGGCGAGGACGCTGCCGCCGGTGCTGTTGTACATCCACGTCCAGAGAACGGACCCGGCGAGGATGGAACCCATCCAGAGGAGTTGCTGGGAGAGCGGCCAGCCGCCGTGGGTGGTCGTCGCATTCAGGAACAGGGGGAGGTGCCAAGCGGCCCACGTGACGCCCACGATGACACTCGACACCAACGCACTGTACGAGTCCTGGAGGATGGGAAGCATGAAGCCCCGCCACCCGAGATCTTCCTGGCCGCCACCCCACACGGTCCCCCACACCATCGCGAACAGGTAGATGAACGGCGACGCCAACTCGCCCAGGTCGATCGGCCCACCGGCGGCGACGAACAGTGTGACACCGAGAGAGAGGATGACGACTGGAAGTCCGAGCGCGAACACCCACGATTTCGCGCCGATGCGCCATTTGAACAGCTGGCCGACCCAGGTTCGGAGACTCCCACCGGTAGCCCAGACGACGACGGCTGCGCCGATCGGCGGGCCGAACCCGCCGAAACCGATCAGGATCGAGTGCGTCCAGGAGGCTTCCAGTCCCGAATAGGCGAGGGCACCCTGGATCGTCCACGTGAACGAGTACGCGATCGCGACGAAACTCGCCAGCCGATGTTGATCGATCCACGCACGAAGACCGCGACCCATTACCGCTGTCTGTGACGGAGACCGCACTTAAGAATACGCTCGGCCGCGATGGTTCAGGCAGCATATTCTTTTGCCCTCGCGACGAATTTCGTCGTATGCCCGACAAGGTTCTCATCGCGTTCGACGGATCTCCGCTTTCCGAGCGTGCGCTGACGTACGCTCTCGAAACCTTCTCGGTCGCGAACTTCACTGCGCTATACGTCATCAATCCGATCGACTCGATTCTCGACGTTGAAGCCGGGGGCTTGCCAGTCGCCGAGGACTGGTACGACAACGCCCGAGAACGCGCGAGGAGAATCCACGCGAGAGCCACGGATCTCGCGGCGGAATACGACGTCGACCTCGATACTATCACTGAAATCGGGAAGCCCGAACGAGTGATTCTCGAATACGTCGACGACAATGGTGTCGATCAGATCGTCATGGGTAGCCACGGCCGTTCGGGTCTCGACCGGATGCTCCTCGGCAGCGTCGCCGAGACTTTCACCCGTCGCGCACGGATTCCGGTGACAACCATCGGATAACGGAACTGTCCCCGCATCGCCTCGAATCGATACCCTTCGCCGACCTAAACCCTCAAACCCCGGCAATCCATATGTTTCGATACCGTGGCTCGTATCGATTCTTCCTCGCTATCGACGTCTACCGTCCGGATTGAACGACGGGGTGGTCGGGGCGAAGCCGGAGCGCGGGCACTCGAGCGACACCTCCGGAACACCCCCGGCGTCCACGACGTCGACGTCTCCTTCCGAACCGGAATCGCACGGATCAGCTACGACGAGAGCGTCACGTCCGAAGCGTCGATTCGAGACGCGGTCCGCGACCGGAACGTCTCGATCCAGGACGACCCCGATACGGCGTCGGATGACGATCGATCCCGCTCGGCACTCGTACGGGAAGCGGTGTTCGTCGGTCTGACGCTGCTTGGGATGGTAACCGGCCTGGCGACGGGGTGGCTCGACGGGCCGCCACTTCTCGTCTGGGCTGGGTACACCGTCGCGTACGTCTTCGGCGGCTGGTACGGACTCACCGGTGCAGTCGAAACGCTTCGCCACGGTGCAGTCGATATCGACCTCTTGATGATCGTTGCGGCGCTCGGTGCGCTCTCGATTGGCGCCCCGTTCGAAGGCGCGATGCTCCTCTTCCTGTTCTCGCTGTCGAATACGCTCCAGCACTACGCAATCGGCCGCTCACGCCGGGCAATCAAGTCCCTCGTCGAGATGCGGCCCGACGAAGCACAGGTGCTCCGCGACGGGAAGACCGTCACCGTCCCCATCGAATCGGTTGCGATCGGTGACGTATTCGTCGTCCGTCCCGGCGACAAAATCCCGCTCGACGGCGTCGTCGCTTCCGGCGAGGGAACGGTCGATCAGGCCTCGCTCACCGGCGAATCCGTGCCCGTTCCGAAGGAACCCGGGGACGAGGTGTTCGGCGGGACGATCAACGAGAGCGGAAGCCTCGAAATCGAAGTGACTCGCCGGGCCCACGAATCGGCGATCAGCCGCCTGATCCACATGGTCGAACGCGCGCAAAGCGAGAAGGCGCCGACGCAGCGCCTCATCGACCGCCTCGAACAACCGTACGTCCTCGGCGTGTTCGCACTCACCATCGCGGCGATCGCACTTCCGCTCGCGCTCGGGAACGAGTTCGCCAGCACGTTCTACCGCGCGATGACGCTCATGGTTGCGGCCTCACCGTGCGCGGTCATCATCTCGACGCCCGCGGCGGTCCTGTCGGCGATCGCCTCCGGCGGCAGGCAGGGTGTCCTGTTCAAGGGCGGCGAACACGTCGAGGCGGCAGCGAACATCGACGCGGTGGCCTTCGACAAGACGGGCACGCTCACCCAGGGCGATACGCAGTTGACCGACGTCTTCGTCCGCGAGACGGCAGACGGAACACTGACCGACGACGGACTGCTCTCGCTCGCGGCCGCAGTGCAGGCCCGCTCGGAGCACCACCTCGCTCGTGCAACGGTGTCGGCTGCGGAGGAGCGGTCACTCGACGTTCCCGACGCACGGGGATTCCAGTCAGCTGCGGGCAAAGGAGTCCGGGCTGACGTCGAAGATAGCACCATCCACATCGGGAATCGGAGTTACATCGGCACCGTCCTCGAAGACGCGGCCATCGATGGGCTCGAAGCTGGCCTCAATCGGCTCCAGTCGCTAGAGGAGGAGGGGAAAACGAGCGTCCTCGTCGCCCGTGAGGACGGGGGCGACGTCACCGTGTTGGGCTGGCTCGCGTTCACCGACACAGTCCGCCCCGGCGCTGCCGAGATGATCGACGAGCTCCGCTCGCTGGGGGTCGAGCACGTCGTGATGCTGACGGGTGACAACGAGCGCGTCGCGGAGCGGATCGCCGCCGAGGTCGGGATCGACGACGTGCAAGCGGAACTGCTGCCGGAAGAAAAGGTGGCGACCGTCGAGGGCCTGGTCGCTCGATACGGGACCGTGGCGATGGTCGGCGACGGCGTCAACGACGCGCCGGCGCTGGCGACCGCGACGCTCGGGATCGCGATGGGCGGCGCCGGGACGGACGTGGCCCTCGACACCGCCGACGTCGTATTGATGGGCGACGATCTCAGCAAGATTCCATACGTTCTCGGTCTCGGGCGCAAAACCCGCCGAACGCTCACCGTCAACCTCGCCATCGCATTCGGCGCGATTGCACTGATGGTCGGCACAATTCTCCTCCGGGGGATCCCGCTCCCACTTGCAGTCGTCGGTCACGAGGGCTCGACGGTCCTCGTCTCCCTGAACGGACTTCGCTTGCTCGGCTTCCGGGGGTGAGCGACGCAGAGCCCAGCTACGTGGCCTCTGTAAACAGCGCGTCGTCGCCGCGGACCACCCGTACGCGGCGCTCTCGAGCCTCGACGAAGGTCCCCGTTGTTGGGCGCTCGCCGTCGCGTCCAGAATCTGCAGCAGATCCCGAGTGCGGGCCCGCCCTCTGGCTCCAGATCACGGACGCGCTCGTCACACGCTCTGCCGGGTGCGACGACTCGCTCGCGGTGATCGTCGCGACCAAGCTGCTTCCGTGAGCGCTGTCGGACGCAGACGGACGTCCGCCTGACTGTCCGACGACGAGCCTTCGGCCGCGTGCACCGGGCTCCTGAGCGGTGGGAATCACACGTCGATTTTAATGGGTCGACCCACTACCGTGGAACTGAATGCACGATCGAATCCTGCTTTCGACGGACGGGACAGTCGCGTCTGTGGAGGCTGTGACACACGCCATCACTCTCGCACAGGTACACGACGCCGTCCTCCACGTCCTCTACGTCGTGGACGAGGACGTCGTGACCGCGTACAGCGGCGACGAGTACGTCGACGAAGCCGAGGGCCCGGAACACGGCCTCGAGGAACACGGGGAAGAGACGGTCGCGGACGTCCGCGAGCGAGCGGGGTCGGTCGGCGTCGACGTCGAGACCGCAATCCGCCACGGGCGCCCCGCCGAGACGATCGTGGCGTACGCCGACGACCAGGACGTGGACCTGCTCGTCCTCGGCACCAAGCGCCGGCCGGACGAATACCGGACGCTCCTCGGGAGCGTCACCGACCGCGTCCTCCGACTGACGACCCGACCGGCGACCGTCGTGAAGACCGAAGTCGACGAGTCGTGACGCCGCGGTCGGTAGCGCCCGTCGCGTGAGGGGCGGACACCGCGTTCGATACCTTTCGTCGAACGTCGGGTGTCGATTTCTGTCGAATACCGGTCTGCCTGGATCGGCCCGTCGACCTGAGAGGTACACGGCGTGGCTGTGCGTGGTCGGGCTGTGGACTGTCTGGCCCCGCAGGATCACCGTGTCTTTTGGGGATCCGGCGCCACCCGAACGTATGGCCCCCTCGCACGTCCTCGTTCCCTTGGACGGGTCGCCGCTGGCGAGCGAGGCGCTCGCACACGCGCTCGACACCTTCCACTGTCGGATTACGGTCTTGAACGTCGTCACGCCGGTCGACGCCGCAATGAGTGAGGGCGGTGTGCTTGGCGCGGGGGACGAACGGCTGGCGGCCGCGCGCGAGCGCGCTGCACGACTGACCGAGTCCGTCAGGGACCAGGAGGCAACCCGAGACCGGCCGATCGAGACGGCCGTCGAGACGGGCGATCCCGCAGAGACGATCCTCGACTACGTCGAGGCCCACGACGTCGACCACGTCGTCATGGGCGGCCACGGCGGCGACGGCGGCGAATTCACCAGGCGGTTGCTCGGCACCGTCGCGACAGTCGTGGTCGCCGAGGCGCCGGTCACTGTCACGGTCGTGCGGTGACGGCTGGCTGGGCCTGCCAGCGTGTCACCGCGCCGTCCACGCATCGACGGGCTCCCGGCGCTACCGAATACCCAGGGCGGTCGCGAAGAGTCGGTAGAGGCCGAAGCCGATCCCGATGGAGAACCCGAGCGTCAGTACCCAGAAGCTGATCGTTACGCCGATCTTGCGCCGGGACACGCCCGCCGCGCCAGCCGCGAGGCCGCCGCCGATCACGCCGGAGATGATGATGTTGTTGAACGAGATCGGAATCCCGAGCGCGATGGCAACCTGGGCGATGACGAACCCTGGGACGAGCGCCGCAATCGACCGGCGGGGCCCGAGTTGTGCGTACTCGCGAGAGGTGGCCTGGAGGAGGCGCGGGGCGCCCATCCACGCGCCCGCGAGGATGCCCGTCGCTCCGACCCCGAGGAGGGCGAGTCCGGGAAGGCCGAGTTCGACGCCGTAGAGATTCTCCAGGGGTCCGGTCGCCAGGCCGACCTGGCTCCCCCCGCTGGAGAAGGCGACGGCGCTGCCGAGGAGGAGCAGGAACGTTCGCATGCCCGCCTCGGCCGATGCCTGCGTTCGGCGGCGGATGAAACTGAATCCGGCGGCCGCAATCAGGACGGTCCCCAGGACGGCGACGACGTCGATCTCGACGAGGACGGGCCTGCCGACGGCTACCGACAACGCCTCGACCGCGGTTCCCTGTGCGCGCTCGGGATGCGGAATCACACCGAGCCGGACGTTCGCGAGGATCCCGGCGACGAGTGCCGCGAGGATCGGGATACCGACCGTGTCGGGAATGTCGTCACGGCGAAGTACTCTCGCCGTTCCGTAGGCGAGCCCGCCCGAAGTCGGCGGCACGAGGAGCCAGAACGTGCCGATTCGGCTGTACGTGTCGAACGCGGGAGCGCCCCCGAGGGACAGGCCGACACCGACCATCGCCCCGGTGGTCGCGAAGGCAGCCGGGACCGGATAGCCGCTGTAGACGCCAAACGCCATGAACGACGCCGCCACGAGCAATCCCGTGGTCGCCGCCAGCGGTGTGATCGAGACGCCGTCGATCAGGTTCGTCCCCACCGTCTCGGAGATGGCCCCACCCTGTGTCATCGCGCCGGCGGCAGCGAGGATGCCGATCAGCAATGCCGCACGCATCGTGGAGATGGCGTTCGCTCCGATGGCTGGCGCGAACGGGGGCGAGTTGCTGTTGGCGCCGAGCGACCACGCCATGAACAGACAACTGATCGTCGCGAAGGCGACGAGGACCCAGAAGACGACGCTCATGCCGGGGCCCGCACCGACCGGCCACGGGAACAGCCGACCGAGCGGTCCGGGGTCCGTTCCACCGGGACGGCTGTATCCAGCGGCGCGCGGTTACCACACGAGCACGCATGGCGAGGCAGGCCACGTCCGCCCCGAGCGCGGTCGCCGAGGTCGACGCGAGACTCCCGTCCGATGGCTCTCGGAACAGTCCGCCGCTCGACGAGCAGGGGTCGATGCCAGCCTGGCTCGTGCACGCGCCGGGATCGAGACTCCTGGGACAGCTGCATGGTGGCGGGTGCTACGTCTCTCAGGTATCGTCCGGGCTCTCCGTCTCTGTCGGTGGTTCGCGCTGGACGACCAGCACCGGGCCGAGGAACTGGTCTGCGACCTGCTCCGCGCGCAAGCCGAAGACGAAGGTGGCGAGTGACGGGTCCGATTCGCCCATGACGACGGCATCGTACTCGGTTGCGGCGTCGGCGATCGCGTCCTGGGGACGCCGGTCCCGGACGATTCGCGTGTCGATCGATCCGCCGTCGATCCCCGTTTCGACCAGTCGGGCCACCAATCCGTCGAGGAGGGTGTCCGCGTCGTCGTCCGTCTCCTCGTCGGCGACGTGGAGTAGCGTCACCGCGACGCCCGTGTCTCCGAACAGGCCCCCGACCAGCCGGACCAGCCGGTCGAGACCGACTGTCCCACGCACGGCGACGAGGACGTCCTCCGGGGGACCGGTCGCGTTCGGGACCAGCACCGCGAGACAGTCGTGTTCCCTGATCAGCCGGTCGATCGTCTTCTGTCCCTCGTGGGTAAATACGAGCTGTGTCTCGACCGACGCCCCCGCATCCGCCAGGATCTCCTCGAACTCCTCGAGGCGGTGCGTGGCACGATCCTCGTACTGCATCCGCGCCTGCCCCGTCGCAGTCTGTTCGGGCACGACGTGATAGCCGAGCAGGACGACGTGGGCGTGGGTCAGCAACTCGGGTACTCCCTCCGGGATCGATTCACCCTCGAGGACACGGACCGGGACGAGGACGGTGGGCCTGTCTGTCATCTCAAAAGTCACCTCTCAGCTCGACGCTGCCGGCGTAGTACCTGTACCATACGTATGAAAGTGCCATAACGCCACCGCCGATCGCGATGGAGGGAAGCTGCATGAACGCGACGAGGCCGAAACTGGCGACGGCCCCGATCGCCGGCAGTGCGGGAAAGCCGGGCATCTGAAAGCTAGGGTCGTACCAGTCGGGGTCGCGACGGCGGAGGACGATCACCGCCACGCAGATCAATCCGTACATGATTAGGTGCAGGAACGAGGCAACCTCCGCGAGGACGGCCACCTCGCCCGTGCCGACGAGGACGAGGATCGGCCCGCCGGCCGCGAGCAGTGCCACGTGGGGCGTCCCGTACCGGAGGTTGATGTCGCTCGCCTTCCTGGGCAGCAATGCGTCGCGGCTCAGTGCGTAGACGGTGCGAGAGGCGCTGAGTATCGACGCGTTCGCACTGGAGAACGTCGCCAGCAGCCCGGCGAACAGGATCGCCACCGCGCCGGGCAGGCCCACGAACTCCCGGGCTACTTCGACCATCGCGGTCTCGCCGAGTCGCTCCAGGGCCAGGGCGTCGAAGGCACTCGTCGCGACGAAGATCGTCAAGACGTAGAAGGCGGTTACGACGAGCACCGAGCCGACCATCGCGAGCGGCAGGTTCCGACTTGGACGCTTGATGTCGCCCGCGACCGTGGCTACCTGCGCGAAGCCGAGATACGAGGTGAACACGAGCGCTGCAGTGCTGAGTACCGGGAAGTACCCCTGTGAGAAGAACTGTCCAGGCACCGACTCGCGTCCGAACACCCCGAGCGCGTCGAGCGAGCCGTAGGAGAGAAACAGCGTCAGGATCACGAGCAAGATTGCCACGACGATATTCTGGATCTTGGCGGTGTTCTCGGTGCCGCCGATGCTCAACGCGGTCAGGGCCACGCCGAACAGCAACCCGAGCACGACGACCGGATCGAACGGCAGGCCGATGCCGAGTTCGGCGAACACGGCGGCCGCGTAGAATCCCAGGCCGACGAGGTAAAACGCGGCGGCGAACACGAGCCCCAGCCACAGCCCGAGGCCGACGACTGCCCCGTAGGCCGTGCCCATGCTCCGCGAGACGAAGAAGTAGCCACCGCCGCTCCGGGGCATCGCCGTCGCCAGTTCGGAGGCCGGCAGCGCTACCAACAGCGCGATCAGGCCCCCGATGGCGAACGAGAGCGTGGCCGCCGGCCCGGCGTTTCCGGCCGCGAGTCCGGGGAAGACGAAGATGCCCGCGCCGATCATCGTCCCGATCCCGATCGAGAGGCCACCTACGAGCCCGATCGTCCGCTCGAGTTCGACGTCGTCGTGAACCGTGACGTCCTCCGTGTCGGCATCCGGTTCCGTTTCAGGGGCCTCTCCCTCGATATTTTGCCCGGGCCCGGCGGTCGGCTCGGTTACGTTCGTCACGTCGACGTCACGTCTTGTCGTCTCAGATCACCGGACAATAAGTGTGGCGGCGGACCGTTTCGGACTTCGATTCCACCAGCGGGCCGCTATCCGGGCGGATATCGTCGCATCGACCCAACTCGGAAGTCCAGCGACTGTGGGACTCCTTGGGGCTTCGCGCGACTTCGGACCGACATCGAACGCTGCGACGTCGAATTCGACTATCAGCGTTCGCACACCCCCCAGCGCCGCCGCTGGTAGTAGAGCAATCCGCCGAAGGCGGCGACGCTCACCGCGCCAAGCACCGGCCGCAGTGGATCGAAGTACGTCATGAGTGCCGACGAGCTGAACAGCGCCAGCAGCACGACGTTGCAGATCGGACACCCGAAGGCCAGGAACCCGCCAACGATGCCCCCGGCGGTGTAGCGGTCTCCGATCGGGTCGTCGGTCAGCGACCGTTGCTGAATGAAGACGGCGGCGAACGCTGTCGTGGCGACCAGGAACAGGTAGTCCGCGGGGGTGCGCTCCACCATGCGAACGTAGACGGGGTTCGGTAGCAGCCCGGTGACGACCCCAAATAGCAGGCACGTTCCAACGCCGACAGCGGCATTCTTCACGAGGCGTGGTCGTGGACGTCCGGTCGCCGGCTCACCGTCCGTCGAGGAGCGAGGTTCGTTCGGCCGCGCAGTGCACCACGCACATCGATCAGCCGTCGTCGATTGCTCCGTCACATAGTCACGGTGGATCGATCGAACAGGTTCGCGGATCGCCAGCCCGCCCGAGGACGGTGGCCAGCAGTGCGATGCCACCGATCCGAAGCAGGTTTCCCTCGAACGGGAGCGCCGCCATCGCACCGACGAATCCCAGCGCTCCGAGGACGCCTGCGCCACAGCTCGCACAGCCGGCGGCGAGCAGTCCCGGGACGATCCCGGCGAGCGTTGATGCGCCCGCGCGACGGGCGTGCCGGACGAGAGCGACGGTGTTCGTTACGGCGATACCCGTCAGTAGTGCGTAGGCGACAACGAGACTGATCCCCAGCCACCCGGACCCGAGGTATACCTCCCGTGTGAGTGCCGGCAGCGCATACGCGAGATCTGCCGGGTCCCGCGTGAGCACCTGGACGGAGAACTGTGGGAACGCACTCAGTACCAGCACGACGTAGGTGAGGCCTGTCGCGACGCCGGTGGTCAGCAACCGACCGTTCGACGTGAGCGGATAGACCAGGGCACCCCGGAGGTCACGCAACCACGTCCGAGGGGCTGACGAGTTCGTCTCTGTCATGCTTCGCTGACTCGATCGAGTGCGTCGGCGAAGTTGTCGTAGGGTTGTGCACCGACGATCTGTCCGGCGGCGTCGCTCTCGCGGTTGTAGAGTACGAATCCGGGCGTCCCCTGTATCCGGGCCGACTGTGCCATTGCGACGTCAGTGTCGATGGATGCACGGACCGTATCGCCGCGGTCCTGTCGACAGGCGTCTACGTCGACTGCAGAGACACGTTTCGTTCGTTCGGTGATGCTCGTGAACGTCTCGTCGTTCGCCCATTCCTGTCCCGACTCCGACTGGGCGGCGAAGGCTGCCCCGTGCCACCGCCAGAAGGCCGCGGGTTCGGTGTCAACGACGTGGTCCCAGACGCAGCGGCTCCAGACCGCTGCCGGCGTGGAATACTCGCCAATGTTCGGATACGACATGGTGAGTAGCCGCGCTTTGCCAGGGTCGACGTAGTCGCGCCCAATCTTTGGGAGCGTTTCCGTCTCGAACTTCTTACAGAACGGGCACAGGTAGTCGGTCCAATAGTAGATGTCGACCGCGGCGTCGGACTCGCCGGCAATCGGTCGACCTGCGAGGTCCACCCCGAATCCAGTCGTTTCCTCGCTCGGTCGAACAGTGTCGGGAACGTATGCCTGCGCATCCGAGCCAGAGCGCGACGCAAAAAACGCGACGGTACCACCGAACGCGACGGTTCCGCCGCCAGCGAGGAGTGCGCGTCGCCTCGTGATAGTGTCCTCTGGACCCATCAGTACACAGCCGTCTGGGAGGCCGACCGAAGGGCGTTACGACCGAACACGAGAATCGATGACTCCGTTGCAATTCTTGCTGACAAACACGACTGGCGAGTGGCTGGAGGACGATGGATCCTCTCCCGAAGTCACGACTCCCTCGATTCGGTGACCGGGCTATGGTGTCGGCTCGCCGTGCTGTGACACGGTTCTGACTCGCTATTCACGGACGCAGTTCAGGCTCTGCTAGCACGTCGTTTTGCTCTGTCTCAGAGTGAAGCAGACGACCACGTACCGCAACCTCGTCGACGAACGTATTGAGGTGTCTCGCATTCGTGACGGCCTCATTCTCGATTCGATCACCGCACCCTCGACACTCTGCACGGCGCTCGAGCGTTCGGAGATGGCGGTCGGGCGGGTGTTACTGACTGTCTCGCTCGCGGATTGCCACTGAACGGACTCACCGGTATCGATGCGTCCGAGTTTGAGCGGGGCATGCCTCAACTCACTAGCCGAAGCGAACGAATCTCTCCGCCCAGCAATCCAAGACAACGCTGTTGGTCGATACCGCGACCAACGCTATTCTCGATATCCACGTGACCATAACACGGAAACACCATACGCAGATTGCGCCACAGGGAGTGAACTGAACGGACAGTCCATCGCGGTGATGACCGCTGACGAGGGATACGACGACCAGAAACGTCGGCAGCTCGCCCCTGACCACGATATTCGACCACTCACCAAGCTACCTGCGTTCACCGCACCACGCAAGGCATGGAATGCACGGCTTGCCAGCAATCTCTACCACGGGCGAAACATGAACGAGATAGTCAACACGGCGATCGAACAGAACTTCTATGTGTTTGTCGGGTCACGCCTCTGGTGGAAGCAGTTCCGCGAACTCGTTCTCGACTGCATCGTTCGCGAACTGGAGGGAAGCCTCGCTCGTTCCCACGAGGGATGGGACTATCCGCGATTCCGAGAGGAAGGAATTGCTGAATACGGAGAATGTAGTCAGCAATTTTTGGTACCCACACGCACACGTACTGAACGGGGGGCTGCTTCTATTCGAGAGAATGCGAGTTCAAAATGCATACCTGTGTACTGGACACTGTACAACTAATGGAAGACGATACGACGCCCCGAGATAAACACGGCTCTGACTGGTATCGGACGCTCGTTGAGGAGGTAAACGATCTGGCAACAGTCGTCGATCCCGACGGGACAATAACCTACGTCAGTCCGGCAGTCACACGAGTTCTCGGTTACGAGCCCGATGAATTGGTTGGCCATGAAGGGTACGAGTTCGTCCATCCCGAGGACCGGAAACGAAACGCTGACGCGCTGGAGACTGTTCTCTCGGATCCGTCCGAATCAGAGACCGTCGAAATCCGATTCCGCCACGCAGACGGATCGTGGCGTTGGATCGAATTCACGATGCGGAACCGACTTGATGACGACATCATCGATGGGCTCCTGGTGAGCAGTCGGGATATCACTGACAGAAAGGAGTCCGAGGCCGAAGCCCGGAAACTCGCCAAAGAGTACGAAGCCCTCTTGAACAACGTCGAAGATGCCATCTTTCTCATCAATGTCGACGAAGGTGAGGACAGAGTTCGATTCGAATTCGAACGGCTCAGCCCCTCCTACGAGCGCCAAACCGAAATTACGACAGAGGAAGTGCAGGGCCAGACACCGCGTGACGTGTTCGGTGAGCAACAGGGAACTGAGTTAGAAGCGAACTATCACCGCTGTTTCAACGCTGGCGAACCGATCTCGTACCAAGAAGAACTCCAGGTCGGCGAAGGAGCACGCTTCTGGCAGACGAAGCTTGCGCCGGTGGTCGATGATGGTGAAATCACGCGCCTGATTGGAGTCACTCGGAATGTGACCGAACGCGTCGAACGAGAGCGACAATTACGTCAGCAGAACGAGCGCCTCGATGAGTTTTCCAGTGTTGTTTCTCACGATTTGCGGAACCCGCTCAACGTCGCACAAGGGCGTGCAACGCTCCTCGCCGAGCAGGTCCAAAGCGAGCATCTCGACCCACTCCTGCGGGCGCTCGATCGGATGGAAGCGATCGTTGAGGACACCTTGACTCTCGCGCGTCAGGGCGACACGATACGCGAAACCGAGTCGATCAGCTTGACTGAACTCGTCGGGAAGTGCTGGGGGACTGTGGACACGGAGGACGCAAATCTCGAGCTCGTAGACGAGATGACCTTCCAAGGCGATCCCGACCGGCTACGTCACGTTTTCGAGAACTTGTTCCGCAACGCTGTTGAACACGGTGGGTCCGACGTGACCGTCCGTGTGGGTCGTCACAAGGAACGGGGAATCTACGTTGAAGACGATGGGCCCGGACTTCCAGTCGAAAAGCGTGACGAAGTGTTCGAGCCCGGTCATTCGTCGGCACGGGATGGTACTGGTTTCGGGTTGACCATCGTGAAACGGATCGTGGAAGCTCATGGCTGGGCACTGTCTGTAACCGATGGGACCGATGGCGGAGCACGGTTCGAGATTGAGATGGTAGAGCACAAAGGGGTCTTGTGATTCCAGAGACGCGTCTGTCATTTATCCATCGAGAAGTGCGGTCGTAACTACCGAACGTAGCGAGTACGAGATACGCGCGTGGTATTCAACAGGACTGCTCAAACCTGTCTCCGATTGGGGGTTTCAACCCGGTCGAATTAATCGTGATATGGAACGGAAAAATTTGTTTCGGAGACACATGGATTGTGTTTATGAGACATTCTACGTTCGAGGTATTTCGGGCCAACAAGCGTGTACCGGCCGAGAGGCACTAACAATTCCGATCGGCCGAGGCATCTGCTCCCGGCATTCGAACGCTCATCCGATGAAGTCGTAGTCGATCGTGGAAGCGGCGGCCGCACTGTCGTACCTGCGGATGCCGTCTCCATCGCCCGTGATCGACGAGTGACAGCTCATTCAACCGTCCATCCACGTACGCTGACTATTCACTTCGAAATCCTATCTCCGTCGCCAGAGGGAGTAACTATCTCACCGCCGTGTCGCTGTCTCTGCTCACGTTTCTCGGTGAGCGCGGACGAATGCTCGCCGCAGGACCGTCAGCAGGACGTACGTCTCGTACTTCTGGTTCCGACAGTGGTCGCAGGGCTGCATCTCCCTCGTGATTTCCTCGATCGACTCCTCGTACTCCCCGGTGAGATGGTCGAGCGCCTCCGTAATCTGTGGCTGGATGGCGTCGGTCATCTCCTCGACGACGGCATCGGCTGAATCCGGCAGGGAGTACGAGAGTACGATCGTGTTCGCCTGGTAGTACTTCCGGGTCCCGCCACGGCCTTCCTCGAAGCGGACGACGTCCACCAGCCCCGAATCGCGGAGTTCGTTGATGTGGTGTCGAACGGTGTTTTCTGTGCGCTCGATACCACGGTCGGTGAGTCTGTCGTGGACCTCGCCAGCCGTCCGTGCCTCGTCGGCCAGAATGTCGAGGATCATCGCCCGCATCGGCTCGTCGATGGCGTCCGAGACGCGGGTGTCCCTGATCGCGATGTCGTCGAGGTGGTCGTCGCCGCCGGCCCTGCTCATGCGAAATCTCCGGGGCACACGCGGGAAAAGGTAGCGGAGCGGGCTGCTATCGAACGCTTCGACTGGACGAAATTTTCTGTGATCCCGGCACGAAAAGTCCTGGACGACCCATTTGACTGTTCCAACGACCCATATCTCCACTCAAACATATCATATAAAAAATATATATGGCGGTGTGGGTGCTACGTCGAAGTGTGATGACCGAAACGACCCAGTTCCGCGTCATGGATTTCGACTGCCCGACCTGCGCGAGTACGGTCGAACGTGCCCTCTCGAACGTCGACGGCGTCCACGACGTCGAGGTCCACTACACGACCGGCCGCGTCGAGATAGCGTACGACGACAGCCTCGTGGATCCCGACGCCTTCGCACGAGCCATCGAAAACCAGGGCTACACGCCCCAGCCCGCCTAGACCAATGGAGAGACAAACGATCGCACGGTACTACCGAACGAACCGGAAGGCCCTCGCCACTGCGGCGAGCGGTCTCCTGTACGCTGGCGGCTGGAGCATCGGCCACTTCGCCGGACTGGACACCGTGAGCGCCGTGACGCTGATCCTCGCGGCTGCTATCGGCGGTTACGACATCGCTACGACCGCCTACCACGAGGTCACCAACCGGACGCTCGGCATCAAGACGCTCGTGACCCTGGCCGCCATCGGCGCCATCGTCATCGGCGAGTACTGGGAGGCCGCCGCCGTCGTCTTCCTGTTCAGCCTCGGCAGCTACCTCGAAGGCCGGACGATGCGCAAGACCCGGAACGCCCTCCAGGAACTCCTGGAGATGACGCCGGAGACGGCCACGGTGCGCCGCGACGGGACACAACGGGAGGTGCCCGCCCGCGACGTCGATGAGGACGAGGTCGTCATCGTGAAGCCGGGCGGGAAGATTCCGGTCGACGGCACCGTCGTCGACGGCGAAAGTGCCGTCAACCAGGCGCCGGTCACCGGCGAGAGCGCACCCGTCCACAAGGCCGACGGCGACGAGGTCTACGCCGGGACTGTCAACCAGGAAGGCGCACTGGAGATACGAACGACCGGTTCGGGGTCGGATACGACGCTCGAACGCATCATCCGCCGCGTCGAAGCGGCCCAGGAGGCCCAGTCGCCCACGGAGAGTCTCATCGATCGGTTCGCGACGTACTACACGCCGGCCGTCATCGTGTTGGCCATCGGCGCATACGCGCTCACGCAGAACGCGATCCTGACGCTGACGCTGCTGGTGATCGGCTGTCCCGGGGCACTCGTCATCGGGCCGCCGGTCAGCATCGTCTCCGCCATCGGGAATGCCGCTCGTTCTGGCGTCCTCATGAAGGGTGGCGAACACCTCGAACGCGCCGGCAAGATCGACCTCGTCGCCTTCGACAAGACCGGCACCCTCACGAAAGGGGAGACCACCGTCGCCGACGTCGAGGGGTTCGGCGTCGCCGACGACGAGGTCCTCTCGCTCGCGGCGACCGCCGAGAAGAAGAGCGAACACCACCTCGCCGACGCCATCGTCGACGCAGCACGCGAGCGCCCGACTGCCAGAACGGATGGTGGAGCAACGGTCGCGAAAGCGGGTGGGCTGGACGCCGGGCTCCAGGCGGTCCCCGACCCGGACGACTTCGACGTGGTTGCCGGGAAGGGAGTCGTCGCCCACGCAGACGGCCACGAGGTCGTCGTCGGTAATCGGGCACTCCTCGACGACCGCGGCGTCGACATCCCCGAGCGGGTCGTCGACTACGTTCGCGAACGTGAAGGGCGCGGCGAGACGGCCGTTCACGTCGTGCGGGACGGCACCGTCGTCGGCGTCATCGCCATGCGCGACGAACTCCGGGAGTCCGCCCCCGGTGTAGTCGCTGCCCTCCAGGATGCCGGCATCCGGACGGTGATGCTCACCGGCGACAACGAGCGGACGGCCGCCGCCGTCGCCGGAGAGGTCGGCATCGACGAGTACCGTGCCGAACTGCTCCCCGAGGACAAGCAGACCGTCATCGAAGAATACCAGGCCGACGGCCACGTCGTCGCGATGGTCGGCGACGGCATCAACGACGCGCCGTCGCTGGCGACTGCCGACGTCGGCATCGCCATGGGCGCCGCGGGGACCGACACCGCCATCGAGACGGCGGACATGGCCCTGATGGCCGACGACCTCGAACGCATTCCCTACGCCGTCACGCTGAGCACGGCGACCCGCTGGAACGTCATCGAGAACGTCGGACTCGCGGTGCTGACCGTCACCGTCCTGCTCGCGGGCGTCCTCACGAGCTACGTCACCCTCGCAGCCGGGATGCTCGTCCACGAGGCCAGCGTCCTCGCGGTCATCCTCAACGGGATGCGACTGCTTCGGCACTGACCACCAGATCCAATCACCACCACCCATGACACCAGATTCGACAGCGACTGACGCGACCCAGACTAGAACTAACTGGCAGGTAGACTACGACGCCGATCCGATCGAAATCCGCGACCCCGTCGCGGCGGCCCTCGGCGTCCTCGAACCGGGCGAGCCGTTCGTCGTCACCTACATGGACACGGTCAAAGAGGCCGGGCACTCCTGTCCGACGGCGTCGGGCGCCTACAGAATCGCCCAGCTCGGACTCGACGCCCTGTATCCCGACGGGGATCCCGTCCGAAGCGATATCGAGGTGCAGGCAGCCGGACCGCGAGACGACGCCGCGTACGGCGTAATGAGCCGCATCATCTCGTACGTGACCGGCGCGACCGGGGACGACGGTTTCAGTGGGCTCGCCGGCGGCTACGGCGGCCGCCGGGATCTCCTGTCCTACGATGGGTTCGACCCGGACACGCCGATGCCGACGTTTTGCTTCCGGCGAGTCGACACGGACGAGACGGTGCAGGTCACCTACCACGTTGGTGACGTCCCGGACGGTGGGCCCGCGATCGGGAATCTCCAGGCAATTCTCGATGGATCGGCGAGCGACCAGCAACGGGCCGCCTTCGCCGAGGCCTGGCATCGCCGCGTCCAGGTCGTCCTCGACGACGACTCGCTGTTCACAGTCGACGCGGTGTAGCTGCGCCCTGCGTTGCCGGGTCAGGGAAGTCGAGCAATTGGAGGCGGTGGAGAGACACGAGAGCTGTCGGACCCCTCGAGCATCCGGTTCGGTGAGCTATCCAAACGGATTGCGAAGGCGCTCAGGTGGCAATCGCAGGATGTCGACGCTGTGCTGTCCTTGCGAAAATCGCCGCAGATGATGGCCTGGGGGCGGATTCGAACCGGAGGAAGACGGTCGGTCTCGCTTCGCTCGACCGCTGCGTCTTCCAGGGTTCAAATCCTTGCGACCCACTCGCCGCTCACGAGCGTGTTCGCGGCGCGTATGGGTCGGGGCGGAACACCGAGCAACCTCGTCGGTTGGCTTCGGTCCGGATTTCGACGGTTTCCCGCTCTCTGTCCGGGGCTCGTGAGAGCCCATGTCACACGACAGAGACGAACTCGATCCAATCGCTCCGAGCACCGCGCGCGAACTCTACCTCGACCACAAGAAGACCCATTGCACCGAGGCGACCGTGCGGGCGCATTACTACCGCACCAGGTACATCGTCGACTGGTGTGAGGAAAACGACGTCGACAATCTGAACGATCTCACTGGACGGAACCTGCACGAGTTTCGACTGTGGCACATGGAGCACAGGGACATCAATCAGGTTACGCTACGCCAGCACCTCTGTACCCTCCGCGTCTTCCTGAAGTGGGCTGCCTCCATTGAGGCGGTACCGGCGGAGCTCTACGACAAGGTGATGATCCCGGATGTCGGGCGCGGCGAACGACAGCGTGACGAGATGCTTGAAGCGGAGACCGCGGACGAGATCCTGGAGTATCTCTCCCGGTATCACTACGCCTCTCGGAAACACACCATTATCGCTCTACTCTGGGAAACGGGGATACGAATCGGTGCAGCGGTCTCCATTGATGTTGAGGACGTGTATCTCGATGATGGATATATTGAACTCGTACACCGGCCCAATGAGGGGACTACCCTCAAGAATGGAAAAAGTGGCGAGCGTCCGATCGCCCTCACTGATGGACTTTCTGAGCTTATAGAGGAGTACATCGGGAATAACCGACTGAATTCTGTTGATGAGTACGACCGAAGCCCCCTCATCAGTAGCAAATTCGGTCGGCTAACCCGAGGGTCATACCGTAGAACCGTATACCAGACAACAGCGCCGTGTTTTCGTGGGGAGCCATGTCCCGGTTGTATCGACAATCCTGACAAAAGCTGCCCGGAGGCGGTAAATCCCCACGCGATTCGGCGGGGTAGTATCACGCACTACTTGACTAAGGACGTGCCTGTAGAGGTTGTCAGCGACCGGATGAATGTGAGCAGAGATGTACTTGATCAGCACTACGATCGGCGCTCAGAGGAGGTGAAATTGGAACAGCGGCGGGGCTACGTGAACGACGTCTAACTGATCGATCGAACCAGAATAGAGTACATCAGCATTTTGCAGTCGCGTCCGATGCAAGAACTCTACTTGTTACTTACCTAGAACCCATTGTCAATGGTAAATCTATGAAACCTGCAGTGGAATTCTTACGGAAACGGCTGTTATAAACTGAAGACATCGGTGGATTCACAATGACCAAATCCATATTCGACCCTCCTCAAAACGGGTCGGAAGCACTGGACGTGTCGGGGCAATTCTTAACTCGCAACGGGTGCCCCACTCGATAAGTTTACCTGAGCGTCTCTGATCAGGGCTTCGTTGGAAGCCCGGCGTCCTGAGGCGTTGGTGGCTCCCGATTCGCGAGACGCTTCCCACCGTATAGGACGACGACGAGTATTGCGACGAGCACGAGGGGGAGCGCACCGGTGACCTCGGCGAGCAAGTTCAGCCAGGGATCTGGGACGCCGTTCGGGACGAGGGCATCGAGGTCGGCTGGATGGAAGATTCCCATCGAATTCACGCCCGCGTGGAACACCGCAACGGCCAGAACGCTTCCACCGGTGCTGTTGTACATCCACGTCCAAAGGATGGAGCCGGCAAGGATGGAGACCATCCAGAGGAGCTGCTGGGAGAGCGGCCATCCGCCGTGAGTGGTCGTGGCGTTCAGGAACAACGGGAGGTGCCAGGCTGCCCACGTGACACCAACGATACCACTCGACACCAGCGCGCTGTAGGAGTCCTGCAGGATGGGGAGCATGAAGCCACGCCACCCGAGATCCTCCTGGCCACCACCCCAGACGGTCCCCCACGCCATCGCGAACAGGTAGATGAACGGTGATTCGAGGTCGGTGAGGTCGATCGGACCACCGGCTAGGACGAACAGGAGGACGCCGAGCGAGAGAATGAAGAACGGGAGGCCGAGAGCGAGCGCCCACCATTTCGCCCCGATTCTCCACTTGAACATCTGGCCGATCCACGTGCGGAGACTCCCACCGGAGGCCCAGATAACGACTGCTGCGCCGATCGGTGGACCGAATCCGCCGAACCCGATCAGGATCGAGTGCGTCCAGGAGGCTTCCATACCCGAATACGCAAGTGCGCCCTGAATCGTCCAGGTAAATGCGTACGCGATTGCGACGAAGCTGAGAAGTCGATGTCGATCGATCCACGTGCGGATACCGGTCATGCCACAGGTTGCGCAGACGGCGTAGTTAACGGTACGGACGGCCGCCCCTGTTCAACAGTACACTCTTCGCAGATCCCCTCGAATCCCAACTATATGCCCGACAACGTTCTCGTCGCTTTCGACGGTTCCCCACTGTCCGAGCGTGCGCTCACGTACGCCCTCGAGACGTTTCCGGAGGCTTCGATCACCGCGATGTACGTCATCAATCCCGTCACGTCGATAATCGACGTGGAGGCCGGCGGATTACCGGTCGCCGAGGACTGGTACGACAACGCCAAGGACCGCGCTCAGAGCATCCTCGCGACGGCGACGGACCTCGCAACCGAGTACGATGTGGACATCGACACTGCCACAGAGGTCGGCAGACCAGCGCGAGCGATCCTCGAATACGTCGACGACCACGACATCGATCAGATCGTGATGGGGAGCCACGGACGCTCGGGTATCGATCGGACGCTCCTTGGAAGCGTGGCGGAGACGGTTACCCGCCGAGCACGGATTCCGGTAACGAGCATCGGATGACGACGGCGATCACTAATTCCAAAGAGGAGCGTTCCTCTGCGTTCACAAGCGATCCGGCATTCGGTCGTACGGATGGTACCGAACCTAAAACGTGAAACCCCGACGGACCATAGGTGTCGAAAACGTGGCCGTTACTGATTCTACGTCGCTCTCTACCTGTACGCTCCACATCGAACGACGGGGTGGCCGGGGTGAAGCGGGAGCACGGACTCTCGAACGCCATCTGCAGAAGCTCGCCGGAGTGCACGACGTTGACGTCTCGTTTCGAACGGGGGACGTTCGAATCACCTACGACGAGACTGTCACAACGGAAGCGGAGATTCGAAATGCAGTACGCGACCGGAACGTCTCGATCCATGACGATCCCGACGCAGAAACGACCGAGGGAAGCACTCGCTCGGAACTCAGGCAGGAAGCTGTCTTCGTTGGCCTGACGCTCCTTGGGATGGTGACCGGCCTCGTGACGGGATTGCTCGATGGGCCAGTCCCCCTCATGTGGGGGAGCTACGGCGTCGCGTACGTCTTCGGCGGGTGGTACGGCCTCAAAGGCGCGATCGAAACGCTCCGCGATCACCGCGTCGACATCGACCTCCTCATGATTGTCGCCGCACTCGGTGCCCTGTCGATCGGCGCCCCCTTTGAGGGCGCGATGCTCCTCTTTCTGTTCTCCTTGTCGAACACCCTCCAGCACTACGCCATCGGCCGGTCTCGCCGGGCGATCAAGTCTCTCGTCGAGATGCGACCGGACGAGGCACAGGTCCTCCGCGACGGCGAGGAAGTCACCGTCCCCATCGAGGAGGTGGAGGTCGGTGACGTGTTCGTCCTCCGGCCAGGCGACCGCATCCCCCTCGACGGCGTGGTTGCCTCCGGCGAGGGGACGGTCGATCAGGCCTCGCTCACCGGCGAGTCCGTTCCCGTCCCGAAGGAACCGGGCGATGAGGTGTTCGGCGGAACGATCAACGAGAGTGGTAGCCTCGAGATCGAGGTGACGCGACAGGCCCACGAGTCGGCACTCAGCCGTCTCATTCACATGGTAGAGCGCGCCCAGAGCGAGAAGGCGCCGACCCAGCGACTCATCGATCGCCTTGAACAGCCGTACGTCCTCGGCGTGTTCGGTCTCACGATCGCAGCGATCGCGATTCCGCTCGCGCTCGGCGGCGAGTTCACCAGCACGTTCTACCGCGCGATGACGCTAATGGTCGCCGCGTCACCGTGTGCCGTCATCATCTCCACGCCGGCAGCGGTACTGTCGGCGATCGCCTCCGGCGGGAGGCAGGGCGTGTTGTTCAAAGGTGGCGAACACGTCGAGTCGGCTGCGAGCATCGACGCCGTCGCGTTCGACAAGACAGGGACGCTCACACGGGGCGAGACGCAGTTGTCGGACGTGTTCGTCCGCGAGGGCCTGGCGGCGGAGTCGATGACACCCGACCGGTTGCTCTCACTTGCGGCCGCCGTCCAGGCCCGCTCGGAGCACCACCTCGCTCGTGCGACCGTCGCTGAGGCCGAAGCGCGGTCCCTCGACGTGCCCGGCGCGCGAGGGTTTCAATCGGACGCCGGAAAGGGCGTCCGTGCCGACGTCGGCGCGGGGACCATCCACATAGGGAATCGAAGTTACGTCGAGACCGTTCTCGACGACGCAGCAATCGAGGGACTCGACGTAGGCCTCGACCGTCTCAAGGCCCTGGAGTCTGAGGGAAAGACGAGCGTCCTCGTCGCCCGCGAGCACGGCGACGACATCACCGTCCTGGGGTGGCTGGCGTTCACCGACACGGTTCGCCCTGGCGCTGCGAAGATGATCGCTGACCTCCGGTCGCTCGGCGTGGAGCACGTCGTCATGCTGACCGGCGACAACGAACGCGTCGCACGGCAGATCGCCGACGAAGTCGGCATCGACGAGGTGCAGGCGGAGCTGCTCCCGGAGGAGAAAGTGGCGACCATTGAAGAGCTGGTCGACCGCTACGAGAACGTCGCGATGGTGGGCGACGGAGTGAACGACGCCCCCGCACTGGCGACTGCGTCGCTCGGTATCGCGATGGGGGGCGCCGGGACCGACGTCGCCCTCGAGACGGCCGACGTCGTGTTGATGGGCGACGACATCGGAAAGATTCCCTACGTGCTCGGACTCGGTCGCAGGACGCGCCGGACCCTGAAAGTCAACCTCGCAATCGCGTTCGGTGCAATCGCGCTGATGGTCGGGACAATTTTACTCCGGGGCATCCCGTTGCCGCTGGCCGTTGTTGGTCACGAGGGGTCGACGGTCCTCGTTTCGCTGAATGGACTCCGGTTACTCGGCTTCCGCGAATAACCTGTCGCTGAAGGCTACGAATCGACCGGTGACGCCTATCAGCAACAACTAGTATCGTCGGGTGTCCACTCACACGCATTCCCGGTGGTGAGATCGTTCTCGTCTATATACGCGGAGAGGCAGGCGTAGTTACAGAAATACGTTGGTGAGCCACAGTCGTTCTCGCAATCGCGGACGCAGATTGGATCGTGGTCAAAGATCCGAGATTCGCAGTACGCACATGTCTCGTCTGTGTCGGGTGTGAAGACGGTCGTCGACATACTTGTGCTGAGGAGACCCTCACAGAAAACGTTTCTTCGATCTGTGATCAGTGAAGGGATCTCGATCGCTCCTCTCCTCGAATCAGTAGTATTGCCGTCACGTTTTCTAACAGAGCTTAAAACAGTCACCGGTTACAAATCCTCAGCTCCCAGTACGAGTCGTCCGTCGATATCCTTCGTACAGGGCTGGTAATCCGAGAGGAAGTGCGAGGAATCCAAACCCGAGCAGGGCATATCGGTCTCTCTTTTTGTGTCGCATGACGAGGATCGTAGTGACGATGCCGAATAGCGCAATGACGTATGCGGTGTTGCTCCAGAGCACGTCGTAGGTCGAACAGTACAGCCAGCATACGAACGTGTAGGCCGGGGCGTTCCAGGTCGGTGGATGGAGTTTCGGCCAGAAGAACCGGCAGTACGTCGTCCATCCCACCATCGCGACGGTCGGCAACGCGATGAGCCATATCGTTGCCCCACGATTCCAGTCGTCGTATCGCCGGTATCCAGCGAGGAATAGTGCGGGAAAGCAGAAGACCCACAGCCAGATCCCGATGGTGTAGGTCACCGGCCAGTGCTCGATCCGGGGCTGTGCAACTGGCAGCCGTACTGATTCGGGCAGCGTCGCCCACGGAAACGAGGGATCGGGAACTGGATTCGTGAGGAAGGCGACCAAACAGAGTCCCGTTCCGGCGAGGAGTCCGTATATTCCCAGCGTCGTGTATCGGTCAAGCCATGCTGGAAGTTGCGGACGGGTCGACTGTTGACGGTGATCAGGGAAGTTGGCCATGCTTCAGCTTTGTCGAGTGGTCAGGTGTCACGTTCGAGTGCTTCGTGTCGCTGTTCGTATTCCTCGTCGGTCAGCTCACCGCGGGCGTAGGCGAGCCGGAGCTCCTCGAGGGCTTGGTCTGAGCTACTCCCATCTCCCGTAACCGCACGGTAGATGAGGTAGCCACCGCCGACGAGGGCGGCGAGGAACAGCAGTTGCCTCAAGATGCCGACGACGAACATCCAGCCCGGCATCGTCCCGTCACCCCACATGTGACCGCCCCACATCCCGCCCATCATTGGGCCGAACCCCATCATCCCAAAGCCCATGAAGAACAGCGGGATGATGAATACGGCGCCGATGATAACGAGGAGGAGCGTAACAAGTCGCGTGTCGTCTGGATTTGTCGGCATATTGTGATCCCTCCGTGAGGTTGGGTCTCAGGTATTACTACGTCCTAACTATTCAATGCGGTTGTGCCTTAGACCTGCGTGCTACTCCCACCGCTATTCTTTTGAATTCATACTCACCACGGCTCTAACCCGAACTATCTGAAGGAAAACTGCAAAAGATGATCCGCACGATGATACATCTATGCAGGTGACGATGGTCGAGGGTATCTTCGAAGCCCTCCGAATCGGTGTCGGATTCCTCTGGACGGCGGCGTGGGCGATCATTATGGGCCTCACGATCACGAGTCTGGTCCAAGTCTATGTCTCCAAGGAGCGAATGGCACAGGTGCTGGGCGACGGTGATCTGAGCGGACTCACCAAGGCGACCGCGTTCGGCGCGGCCAGTAGTGGCTGCAGTTTCGGTGCCGTCGCTATCGGGAAGGGCTTATTCAAGAAGGGAGCGCACGCGGTGAACTTCCTCGCGTTCATGTTCGCGTCGACGAACCTCATCGTCGAACTCGGGTTGATGATTCTGATTCTGCTCGGCTGGGAGTTCCTGGTCGCAGAGTTACTCGGCGGACTCTTCCTCATTGCCGTGATGGCGGTAATCGTCCACTTCACGCTCCCCGAGAATCTCTTCGACGAGGTCCGGGAGACGCTCAACGAGCGCGACCGTGAGGCGGGCGTTACCGAAGACCCGACCTGCGGGATGGAAGGCAAAGACGAGTACACGATCACGACCGACGGCGGTGAGACGCTCAAATTCTGCTCGGAGGGTTGTATGGAGACCTACCGCCAGGAGATATCGAGTCGCGGCGGGTGGCGTGACGAGTTGCTGTCGTGGGGTGGCTGGTACAAAGTCGGGAATCAGTACCGCAAGGAGTGGTCGATGATCTGGAAGGACATCGTCGCTGGCTTCCTTATTTCTGGGTTCG